>Ga0206886_1059_pt1 | contig 23702 bp, 16 predicted proteins | sample Alteio_BWOrgHeat_92_FD_152952 | JGI IMG/M metagenome (GOLD analysis project Ga0206886, IMG submission 152952) | Enriched cells from forest soil in Barre Woods Harvard Forest LTER site, Petersham, Massachusetts, United States - Alteio_BWOrgHeat_Nextera2 ... | reverse complement strand
CACCAATAACGGTCTGATCAGCACCACATTGGGCACAGCCGCGCTGACAAATGCTTCCACTATTGGCGTTGTAAGCAATAGCGGGACTATCTCGGGCAAAACCAGGGGTATTTATAATTCTTTTAGTACGATCGATACGATATCCAACAACGGTACAATTAGCGGCTCAGCCCATGCCGTTTTGAATTTTTTTGTTGGCACTATCAACTCCATTTCCAATAGCGGCACACTTGTAAATGGAATTGCCAATAACAGTTCGGCCGTCATCAACAATATCATTAACAGCGGAAAAATAACCAATTCTGGCATCGTCAATAGTGGTGGATCAACCATCGGCATAATCAGCAATAACAGCGGCGGCACGATTGATAGTGTGGGCGGGGGCATCACAAATGCTGCGAGCAGCACGATTGGCACGATTACAAACAATGCCGGAGGCACGATCAGTTCCTCCGGCAGTTCGTCAGTCATTGGCAACTCGGGCAAAATCAGTGTCCTGACAAACAATGGCGTTATCATTGGCGGTCAATTCGGCGTTTTCAATATTGACACTGTCAATACCATCACCAACAGCGGCACTATTACTGGAGGCACCTTTGCCATTCTTACGAGTGGCACTGTCGGCACAATTGCCAATAGCGGGCTCATCAGCGCCTTGACGGCTATCCGTAGCAACGGCACAATTTTGAACCCCATCTCTAATACCGGCACGATCAGTGGGAAAATTAGCGCCTCGCAGGATTTGGTCATCACGGGTGCGACAGGCACACTTTCCGGCGGTACGATCACCACAAATAATCTGACGATCGACAGCGCGGGCCACCAGGTTTTGAAAGACGATGTGAATGTCGGATCAGGCTCCGGCACTTTCAGCGTCGCTGGCGTCGTGCAGGTAAACGCCAAACAAACGATCACCGGCAATTACATGCAGGCTGGTTCGGCCTCCTTGCTGCTCAACGTCACCGATGCATCAAATTACGGTGATTTGATCATCACCGGCAATGCCACGATGACGAGCAATCACATTACGCTCACGGGCGCGTTTGCCGGAGGAAATACTTATACGATTGTTCAGGATGCCGGCACGTTTGATTATTCCGGCATTGCCGTCAGCGCCGGAACTTTGACGACCTCGATTTCCTCGATCAACAGCGGCGGGTTTGAAGACTTACTCGTGTCTCTGATCGCCGGCTGTCAGGTGGTTAACAGCAACACGACCGTTAGCACAGACGTAGGCTGCGTGGATTGGCAGAGCAGCAATCTCAGTATCGCCAGCAACGGCACCATTAGCGGCGGATCGCTGACAGGGGTCAAAAATACCGGCCATCTTGTCGGCAATCTGACCAACAGCGGCACAATCACGAGCACCGCTGCGGATGCGGTACTCAACAGCGGCACAATCGGAACAATCACTAACAGCGGCACGATCAGCGGGGATTTTTTTGGTATCCAAAATAACAACTCTGGCACCATCGGACTGATCACCAACAGCGGCACAATCAGCGCTCATACCGCCGCCATCCTAAATAATAGCAACGCTTCGATCGGGACAATCACCAATAGCGGCTTAATGACCTCCAACGGCAGTTCCGGTATTTCGAATAACGGAACGATCAGCACGATCAGTAACAGCGGTACTATTAACGGCACCGATGGCGCGGGTATTTTTAACGACGCTGGTACAATCGGCACGATAAGCAACGATGCCGGAGGTACAATCACCGGCCACTTCATCGGCATTCAAAATAACACGGGCACCATCGGAGCAATCGCTAACAGCGGCTTGGTGATAGCTACCCACAGTACCGGCATTTTTAATAGCGGCGCAATTGGAACACTCACCAACAGCGGAACCATAAAAGGCATAAACGAAGGCGGTGTTGCTAACTCGGGAACAATAAACACGATAATAAACAACGCTAGCTCAACAATCGGCGGGGGTTCTGCAGGCATCTTTAATAGCGGCATTCTCGGGTTAATAAACAACAATGGCACGATCCTATCCAATAGTACGGGAGGGATAATTAATAACGGCAGTATTGGAACCATCACCAACGGCGGCACGATTTCGAGCGCTGGTGGCGGTATTTCTAACATTGGCACCATAAACACGATAACGAACAGCATTGGCGGCGCAATCAGCGGCGTAACAGGCGGCCTCGTAAACACTGGCACCGCCGGAATAATAAACAATAACGGCACAATTATTGGCAGTACGGCAGGCGTCTACAATAATGGTGGTATCAGCACCATCAATAATAGCGGCACTCTTAATGGGAGCGGCGGCGCTGGGCTTTTTAATGGCGGGGCAATCGGCACCATCATCAACAGCGGCACGATCAGCGGCACTGGCGGCACCAGCATTGGCGATATCAGCAATAGCGGAACCATTGACACACTTACGAATAGCGGTTTGATCAGCGGCGGCATTTACGGAATTAGAACCAGCGGGACGATCAATACAATCAGCAACACCGGTACGATCAGCGATACCGGACGTGGCATTTATGTTGGAAGCGGCACGCTGGGTACGCTGACAAACGGGTCAGGCGGCACCATTGTTAACGGTATTGGCAATGCCGCCCTCGTGAATGTGATCAATAACAGCGGTTTGATGACGCACGTTGGGATTGACAATACCGGTACGATCGGCACCATTACGAATAATATTGGCGGTACGATTGGAACCGGCAATGTTGGGATTTCTAATTTTCTCGGCACCATAAATTCGATTAGTAACGCGGGCAGTATTAACGGACATACGGCAATTTCGAATGACGACTCCTTCTTCATATTAAGCGCCCTCACGAATAGCGGTGTTATTAGCGGAAACACCGTTGGCATAAAGAATCACTTCAGCAATATCGACACACTTAACAACAGCGGCACGATTACCGGTGGTGCGACTGCCGTCGAAAATAATTTCCTTGGCCTCATAAATACGATCACCAACAGCGGCACGATCAGTGGGGCGATAGGCGTACTAAACAATGGTTTTGGCAGCAGCATCGCCAGCCTCAGCAACACCGGCACCATCACCGGCACAACGGCTGCGATCAGCAACACCGATACGATCGATAATATTATTAATACTGGCGGAAAAATTACCAGCGCGGCCACGGCGATTCTCAATACCGGCGGCACCATTGGTAGCATTAGCAATAGCGGATTAATCAGCGGAGGCGTCAACGCTATCAATGATACGGGCACCATTCTAAACGCTATCAGCAACACTGGCACGATCTCCGGCAATATCAGTGCCACAGAGGATCTGGTCATAACCGGCGCTACCGGTACGCTTACGGGCGGTACGATCACGGCAAATAACTTGACGGTCAATGGCACAGGTCATCAGGTCTTGAAGGATGATGTCGATGTGGGATCAGGTTCCGGCACATTTAGTCTGGCCGGTATCATGCAGGCGAATGCCAAACAAACCATCACTGGAAATTATACCCAGAGCAATCTTGCTTCACTGCTGATCAATGTGACTGACAGTTCGCATTACGGTGATCTGATCATCACCGGTACTGCGACGATGACGAACAATCATATATCGCTCACTGGTGTTTATGCAGGCGGTCAGACTTATACCATCGTTCAGGGCGCCGGTGCTTTCGATTATTCTGGTATCGCTATTACCGCTTCAGGATTTACAACATCCATCTCATCGATCAACAGTGCTGGATTTGAAGATTTGCTCGTTTCCCTGCTTGCAAATTGCCAAGTGGTGAACAGCAACACGACTGTTAGTACGGCCGTAGGATGCGTTGTGTGGCAAAGCAGCAATCTCAGCATCGCGAGCAGCGGCACAATCACCGGCACAGGCGGCACCGTAGCGACGGGCATAACAAATGCCGGCAACACGGTTGGCAATCTGACTAATAGCGGCAGCATTAACGGCACCACTTTTGGCATCAGCAACAGCGGCACCATTGCGACAGTCACCAACGATCCGAGCAAAAGCATAACCGGAGTTACCGCAGCGCTTAACAACGCCGGTCTCGTGACCTTGGTGAACAACAACGGTGTTTTCAGCGCCGGCAGCTCTGCCATCACCAATTCTGGAACCATCGGAACTATCAGCAACGGCGGCACGATAAATGGTACCGGGCTTGGTGTTTTTAACAGCGGTACCATAAACACAATAACAAACAGCATTAACTCCACAATCGGCGGCTTTGCAGCTGGCATCTTAAACAACGGCTCACTCGGAATAATTAATAATGACGGCGTAATCTCAGGCCGGACTACCGATGGCATATTCAATAGCGGCACAATCGGAACCATTACCAACAGCGGCACAATCAAAGGCTTTGACACCGGTATCATTAATAGCAATGGAACGATCGGAACCATCACCAACAGTGGTTCGATAGGCACTGGCAGCCTCGCTTTGCAAAATAGCGGAACCATCAGCACAATCAGCAACAGCGGCACAATTTTAAGCAACGTAACCGGAATCAAGAACACCAAAATTATCGGCACCATCATCAACAGCGGCACGATCACGGATAATAATCATGCCATTCATAATGTTGGCGGCACCATCAGCACCATTTCCAACGGTGGTAAGCTGGTAGATGGAATTGCAAACAGCAATACGGCCAACATCAACAACATCGCCAATAGTGGAACAATAACCAATACGGGCATCGCCAATGATGGCACATCCACTATCGGCACTATCACCAACAATGTTGGCGGCACGATTTCATCGTCCACTTATGCAGTAGATAATGGCGGTACCATTTCGACGATCACCAATGATGGCACGATATCGTCATCCGCATACGCCATCAATAATACTAGTGGCGGCACCATTTCCACCATCGTCAATAATGCGGGCGGCACAATAGTTGGAACAACTCATGGCATTGCAAACAGCGGTCTTATTGGAACCATCAGTAATGTCGGCTTGATCAGCGGTCCCTTGGGAAGCGCCGGCATAACGAACTCGTCCAGTATTAGCGTTCTAAGCAACAGTGGTACGATCTCGGGAAAAACCAATGGTATCCATGATTTCGATGGCACCATTAACACTATTTCCAATAGCGGCACCATTACCGGTCCGACGCATGCCATATCAAATGTTTTCGATTCTACCATTGGCAGCCTAACCAACAGTGGGACGCTAACAAACGGCATCCTAAATAGTAGTATTGGCCTCATCCAAAATATTGTTAACAGCGGCAAAATAACCAATTCAGGCATCGTCAATTTTATCGCCACCATCGGCACCGTTACAAACAATAGCGGCGGCACAATATCGTCATCCACGCATGGCATTAGCAATCAGATCGGCACCATTTCCACGATTGCCAACAACGCGGGTGGCACGATAACAGGAACAACGAATGGCATTTTTAATCAGTCTGGCGCGACGACGATCACAAGCGTCGCGAATAGCGGATTGATTAGTGGCAGCAACGGTGTTTCGAATGCGGGTATACTCAACACCATCACCAACAGCGGCTCCATCAATGGCACTGCCAAAGGCATTTTCAATAGCGGCACGATAAATACGATAGGTAATTCTGGCGGCACAATTATCGGGAGCACGGCGGGCATTTACAATACTGGGACGATCAGCACCATCACCAACAGCGGTACGATCACAGGCGCCAGCGTTGGTTTGAACAATCAAAGCACGATCACCACGATCGTCAATAGCGGGCTAATCAGCGGTCCGACGGCCATCTTTAGTGCCGATACAATTCTAAACCCTATTAGCAACACCGGCACGATCTCCGGCGACATACATGTTGCGCAAGATCTCGTGATTACCGGCGCGACTGGCACGCTCACCGGCGGAGCCATCACCGCCAATAGTCTTACGATCAACGGCACAGGACATCAGGTCTTGAAAGATGATGTCGATGTTGGCGCGGGCTCCGGCACATTCAGCCTCGCGGGCGTTATGCAGGTGAACGCCAAACAAACCATTACCGGCAATTACTCGCAAAGCAATCTGGCTTCGCTGCTAATCAATGTGACTGACAGCTCACATTACGGCGACCTGATCATCACTGGCAATGCCACGATGACCAACAACAACATAACACTGACCGGCACCTATGCAGGCGGTCAAACCTACACCATCGCTCAGGATACCGGCACGTTCGACTATTCAGGTATCTCGGTCACCGCTGCCGGCATGATGACCTCGATCTCATCTATCAATAGTGCCGGATTTGAAGATCTGTTGGTATCACTCATCGCGAATTGCCAGGTGGTGAACAGCAACACTACCGTCAACACAGCCATTTCGTGTGTCGATTGGCAGAGCAGCAATCTTAGCATCGCCAGCGCCGGCACTATTTCGGGTGCTCCAACTGGTATCGAAAACAACGGTCACGTCGTCGGCAATCTGACCAATAGCGGGACCATAAGCGGCACTTCCCTCGGCATAGATAACAGCGGCACAATTGGATCGATCATAAACAGCGCCGGCGAAAGCATCAGCGCGTTGGTTCATGCGATTCACAATACTGGCTTCATTAATGTGGTCAGTAACGCGGCGGCGGCTGTCATTAGCGCCAATAGCTCCGCTATCGATAATGCTGGTACAATCGGGACAATCAGCAATAGCGGCACCATCACCAGCACAGCCGATGAAGGCATTTCCAACAACGGCACCATAAACACAATCACCAATAGCGGCACCATAAGTGGAGGAACCGCCGGCATTGGGAACTTCGGCAGCATCGGCACGATCAGCAATAGTGGTGCAATCGCGAGTGCCAACACAGCTGGTGTGTTCAATGATGGCAGTATCGGAACAATTGCCAACACTGGCACGATCACAGGCGCCAAAACTGGTATCGACAATCTTGGCGGCACGATCGGGACTGTCACAAACAGTGGTTTGATCAGCGCCGCCAGCACAAATGGCGTTGTGAATACCGGAACCATCGGCACAATCAGCAATAGTGGCACGATTACGGGTGCCAAAACCGGCGTGAACAATCAAGGTCTGATTAATACGATTAGCAACAGCGGTACAATTCAGGGGACATCAAACTCCGGCATTGGCAATAAGTCTGGCGGCACCATTAGCGCCATCGTCAATCTTGGCGGCGGCACGATAAGCGCTGTGAGTACAGGTATCGAAAATGATAGCGGCGGCACCATTAGCACGATTACGAATAGCGGCTTGATTGGAGGCGCGGCTGTCGCGAGTGGTATAGGGAACGGCGGGGTTATAGATACAATAACCAACAGCGGCACCATTACGGGCGTTAATGCGGGCATCGGCAGCAGCGGCACAATTGGTACGATCAGCAATACCGGTACGATCTCCGGTGTGGCTGACGGTATAAATAATTCTGGCACCGTCAGTACCATTACCAATAATGCCAGCATCAGCGGCGGCACAAATGGCATTCTTAATTCGACAGGCGCTCTTATCACCAGTCTCAACAACAGCGGCCACATCAGCGCGGGTTCAAAAGGTGGTGTCGCCAACGATGGTGGAACTATTGGTACCATTACCAACAGCGGCACAATTTCCGGCAGCCAGGCGATCTGGAATTTCAATGGCGGCACGATTGGAACCATTTCGAATAGCGGCACTATCATTGGGGCAACAGCCATTGAAAGTAGCGGCGCTATTCTATCGGCCATCGTCAATACGGGTACAATTTCCGGCAACATCAATGCAGCACAGAACTTGACCTTCACCGGCGGCGGCGCGGGCGCTCTAGGAACGCTTACCGGCGGCACGATTACGGCCAACAACCTTACTTTTGATAGCGCGGCTTTCCAGTTGATGAATGACGAAATTAATGCCGGCGCCGGGGCGGGTCTTGTGACCAATAGTGGCTTACTGCAAGTCAACTCCACACATTCGATTACCGGCAATTATCTGCAAGACCCGTCGGCGATGCTCATCATCGGCGTTGCGGATTCGACGCATTACGGCGATCTCGTCATTTCAGGCAATGCGACACTCACCAACAGTCACGTATCAATCAAAGCTACTGGGGGCGCCCTCACAAATGGCGAAACCTTCACCATTGTACAGGATGCCGGCGTTGCCGATTATGGCGGGATCATCGCGACGGCGACCGGATTCACCACCTCCATCTCTTCCATCATCGGTGGTGGATTTGATAATCTGGTCATCGCACTCACTGGTGGCGGGGGTAGCGGAAATTATGGTCCGATTGGCGCAGCTTTTGGCGGTGGCATTGCACCAGCGGTAGGTGTCGCTCTCGATCAAATCAAAACCGGCGGCAACCCGGCTTTTGATCCAGTTTTCACGGCGCTTGATAATCTCGGCTCAATTTCGCAAGCAGCGGAAGGTGCGGCTATTTCGGAATTGGGCCCTAATCAGGTTGCCCCACAAATCGCATCCAGCGATTTTCTTATGAATCAAGGCGCCAATGTCATAGCTGAGCATCAAGAAAGCTTGCTGGCTCCTCATGATCAAAGTTATGCCGGCATGGCGGCGGGATCGGAATACCGTAATAATATTTTCTGGGGTCAGGTCAGTGGTGGCATCGCCAATCAAAATGCGACGCCAATGCTGGGCGGCTATAGCCAGACTAGCTATGGCATTACTGTTGGCACCGATCTCCCCGTCTGCAAGAACACGACGCTCGGCGTTGCTTTCGGCTGGATGCGTGGCAGCGCCTCCGGCGATGGCGATTTAGCAGGCACCAACGTAGTCACGAACAGCTTCCAGCTTTCCGGTTATGGCGCGCATAAAATGGGACCCGCCTATTTCGATGGCTTGCTGTCGTTTGGTTACAATCGCTTTAGCCAAAGCCGCGCCATTGATTTCATGAGCTCAGCGGCGAGCGCAAAATACAGCGGCTTGCAATATTTGGGACGAGTTGAAACCGGCTGGAATTTCAATGCGCCAAAGCACGTCGTCGTCACGCCCTTCGCCGGTTTCCAAGCCTCACATACCAATAATAATGGCTACACAGAAAGCGGCGCCGGCGTAAATGATCTCACGATCAGCCAGCAAAGCATCAACGCGTTTGCCTCGACACTTGGTTTCCGCGCGACCACGACATTGCGTACAGCCTGGGGCAATCTCTCGCCAGAGGTGAAGCTCGGCTGGGTGCATGATTTCAACAGCAATCCGATACCAACTAACGCGACACTCGGTGGTGTAAATTTCGCCTCCACAACCCCGCGCATCGCTCCGGATGGTGCGCAGGCCATGTTTGGCCTCTCGTTACAGGAAAGCGACCGGCTTTCGCTTCGGCTGCAATATAACTGCGATATCCGTCCTGATTACCAATCCCATACCGGCGTTGTCCGGGCCGATTGGAATTATTAGTCAAAGCCGCCATTACGGCTGCCCCCTCTTCCAAACTGATGGTTTTCCTCATTTTCGACTGCCTTTCTTACTCCTCTTGACAGGCAACCATTTGGTTGCATATAATGGGCTCATGGTTGCTTCCGACGACAAAGTGTTCAAGGCCCTTGCCGATGCCAGCCGCCGACAATTGCTGGATCGGCTGCGCAAGAAAAACGGCCAGTCCCTGGGTGATCTTTGCAAAGGGCATGACATGAGCCGTCAGGCAGTGACCAAGCATCTTGCTCTGCTGGAAGCGGCGAACCTCGTCGCCACGGTAAAGCGGGGGCGCGAGAAGCTGCACTATCTCAATCCGGTTCCGATCAACGACATTTACATGCGCTGGATTGGTAAGTTTGAGCAAGAGCGGGTTCAAGCGCTGCATAACCTTAAACTGGCTTTACAGGAGAACGATCATGACTAACGCCGACTTTGTTTACACGACCTACATTAAAACCACGCCGGAAAAAGTCTGGACCGCGATTACCAATCCGGAATTTGCACGGCAATATTGGGGACATGAAAATATTTCCGATTGGAAGAAAGGCTCCGAATGGAAGCATGCGAATGGCAAGGATGGGGAAGTACGAGTTATTGGTAAAGTATTGGAAAGCGATCCACCGAAGCGCCTCGTGCTGACCTGGGCCGATCCTGCAGATAAAGCGGACGATTCTCGCGTGACGTTTGAAATCGACCCCGTCGGAGACATGGTGCGCTTGAATGTTGTTCACGGGAACTTCAAGACAGGTTCAACCATGGCCGGAAAAGTTTCCATGGGGTGGCCGCTCGTGCTCTCCAGCATGAAATCATTCCTGGAGACTGGCAAAGCGATCGATATTATGGGTCTCAAGGCTGCAATGAAAATGGGCTGCAGCAGCGAAGCAGCGGCCTAATAACGAAACTGCGAATTCTACGGTGCCGTGAAAATGGTACCGTAGGATTTGCGAAGGCCCCTTCCCTATTTTCGAGCCGATTAATCGAAAAAATAACGTATCTCAGCCAACCAAACAGACTCACCATTAGCATCGAAATACCGGAAAAGTGGCATTTCAATCGTCTTTAACGTAAGAATTTATTGATGACGATAAATTATAAATCCATTGTTCATGCGGAGGGCTGTGTAAGCCCGGAACGTGCGGCAGCCGCAGTTTGGTCGGTGATAGGCGGACGCTTAAACGCCGACAATCTATCGAAAGAGCAACGTGAGCGCTTGTTTCAGAAAGCTGGGTTTACACCTTGCATAAGACTTAATCTAGCCGAAGCCCTGCTTGCGAAAAAAGACCAACTATCCTTTGCGGTGCCGTTGTCGGTTCTTATCCGCACTTTTGGGCTCGATGCGGAGCTTGCCGCCGAGGCTGATCGCCATCACAGAATGTTCTTCGGCGCCATCAATTTGCGTGCCGCCGACCGGATTTATCGCGAGCATGGAGGCAAAGGTCATTTTATTCAGCAGGTGCGCCAGCTTGCCGATCACGGTGGCGATAATGAAAGAAAGCTTTTGGTCGTTGCTTCGCTCGCCTATTCGTACGCCCAGATACTTGGGCTCGATGAAACAAGATTTAGCGTATGTTATTTCGAAGATCGCCAGGATCCAGGACATTTAGGATATGAAGAAAATGGCCAGGTGCATGTCAACATCGCCAGCGATGAATGGGCTCATGCTTTTGCCAAGGCCATTGGCACCACAGCCCATGAAACCCTACATGCCCTTCACGAAAAAGAAGCTCAGGATTACGCTTCTGGTCTTATTTCAAAAGATAATCCTCGCTATCATCACGCCAAGGCGGCCTTCATAAACTTTTGTAGCAATGAAGAATCTGAAAAAACGATTGCCGAACTACGCCGGAATAATGAGGAATATCTCGAAGTGTCTGCCAATTTTACTGCCGCACGATTTGAACAAACGGCCGCGACTGCGCGTGTCTCAAGGAACGCGGTTCTGACACCGGAACCACATCGCGGCGGCTCCCTGCGCATTCCACATCGCGCCCATTCAAAACCGATGGTTGCCTGATCGGCTCTTTATTTTGCCGGTGGCGTTACAGGAGCCGACGATGCCGGGGCTGATGGAGCGGTTGACGTTGGTTGACCCGCATGCCTCTTCATGGCCGCTTCACAACGTGGCGATAATTGGCCGACATGCGCTTTCAGACAGGTGAGAATTTGACCATGGCCTTTTGGCACGGTGCTGCAAAAATTTTGCACATCGTCCCGGCAAGGGCCATGTCTCGTTGGCGCCGCAGTGGTGCCGGTAGCCGCACTACCTGTCGCTGGCGCAGCGGCAGGAGCCGGCGTGGTGCTCGGCGCATCGGCAGCATAAGTCGCCGCTGACATCAACATAACTGCAAATGCAAATACCAGAACGCGAAGAGCGTTTTTCATGATCAGTCCCTTTTTGTGTGAAGCCGTTACTTAGGTGGGACCTCGATTATTAGGCCAGATTTTCGAAAACTCAATGGGGGGTGGGGATAAGTGGCGATAGGCTTTGTAGCCTTGCCTGGACGATCCCGGATGCTATCATGCGATGCCGCTACGTCTGCGGCATTCTCGTTCGAAGTCCCACCGGAGCTCAATTGTCATGAAATACGGGTTTCTTATTGCGCTGGGGATTCTGCTTGCCTTCTCGACGGGGGCTTATGCCGATGATTCCGAGCCGCCCACCGGAACAGTCGCGCTTCTTTGCAAAATGTCTCAACATTCGGAATTATTAACACAAATTGTGTCGATTGATTATGACCGCAAGACGGTGAACGAAGTTCCCGCAACTTTCACGACATCGGTTATCACCTGGATCGTGGATAATGGATCGCACAAAGAACATCACGAGCTTAATCGCGTGACGGGAACCTACTTTCATTGGACAGAGGGCGAAACAGCGACGAAGCCTATGCCGACTTTTACGTGCGAAAAGGCGGCACCGAAGTTTTAAAACACCTGCCCGAGCTAAAGCCTTAAGAAATCACTTTCATTTTCGAGTTCGGTAATGGACAATTTCAGGTAACCTCACCAAACAATGTACTTTCAAAAAGAAATCACCCTCAAACTGATGCCATGACGAACATCAGTGCCCTCACCTTCACACAAACCGCCGGGCTCTCCACAACGATCATCTCGAGCCTGGGGACGATGACTTTGGGGTATTTAACCTCGACGCAGATAAGTGCGCTGCAGGCGACCCAAATACAAAATTTGAACACGACGGATCTGGCAGCGTTGTCGACAACGCAAGTGTCCGGTTTAAGCACGACCGCTATATTAACACTTACATCGACGCAACTGGTCTTTAATGCCGATCAACTTGCGGTTTTGAATGCAACGCAAGTTGCAGCCCTGACTACGTCCGATATTGCCGCCCTATCGACGACCCAGCTGGGCGGCCTGTCGTCGACACAGATACAAGCGCTCACGACGCTGGTGGATTCCCTGACAACCACCGATATAGGCGCTCTTTCAACCACACAAATAACAGGTTTGACGGTCTCGGCGCTTGGCGGCCTGAATACCGATCAGTTTGGAACTCTAGCCTCCACGCAAATACTTACGCTGAGCGATACTCAACTCAGTGGGCTGACATCGACAGAAGCGATTACTTTATCGACGGATATTATTTCGGCCCTATCGACAACCCAGATAACAGGTTTGTCGGCAACAGCACTTGGTAGTCTGAACACCAATCAATTCGGGGCTTTGGATTCAACACACATTCTGGCTCTGACAGGAACGCAATTCGGCGGCTTGACGACCACGGAATTGCTCGCTTTATCGACCGACATTATTCAGGCGCTTTCGACAACGCAGATAGACGGCCTAACTTCAACGGTAATCGGTGCACTGACGACTGATCAACTGGGCGTACTGACGACGGCGCATATCGGCTCATTTTCTACGACGCAGATCAGCGGTTTGACCTCGACGGAAGTTGGATCGTTAGCGGTTACGCAACTGAACGCGCTGCTATCGACACAGATCGGAGGGCTGACGACCACTGCCCTCAATGGGTTGACGACAACCAGCCTTGCCCTGCTCTCCACCGATCAGCTAAGCGGATTATCCTCAACACAAATTGGCGGCCTGGATGTTGTCCTCGCAGACTCTCTCTCGACAACAGATATAGCAGCACTGGCGATAACGCAGGTAACTGGCCTTACCACGGCGGCGCTTGATGGCTTTAATACGGATCAATTTGCGGCTTTGTCTTCAACGCAGCTTCTGGCGCTCACGGCCACACAGCTGGGCGGGTTGACGACAACAGAATTTCTCACCTTGGCAACAACTGATGTTTCGGCGCTATCAACCACACAAGTCTCAGGCTTAACTTCAACCGAGATTGGATCACTTTCGACAGACCAGCTGGATGTGTTACTTTCGACGCAAATCGGCGCGCTGACGACGGACGCGCTTAATGCATTAACGACGATCAGCTTCGATTTGTTATCGGCAGATCAATTAAGCGGACTAACATCGACGCAAATCGGTGGGCTGGATGACACACTTATAGAGTCCCTTTCGTCCACCAGCATAACGTTGTTTGCCACAACACAAGTGGTTGGCCTGACGACAACGGTGCTTAACGAGCTAACCACCGATCAGTTTACATCTCTGGCGACAACCCAAATCGACGCTTTGTTAAACACTCAGCTCAACGGATTAACGACAACGCAGATCGGTAATGTGACAACGACCGAGATCGGCGGATTGACAACAGGACAGATCCCCTCGCTATCAACAATATTCGTGGGCACACTGACATCGACGCAAATTGGCGCGCTGACATCAACACAGGCTCAGGCCTTTACTGGCGTTCAAGTTATAGATAGCGGCTGGAATTCGGATCAACTCGACGCGTGGATCGCTGCGGAAAGAAGCTAATTAAAGAACTATTCTGGCCTTACCGCCAAGAAATTTTCGGATTCGCATTGGTCAATATAAATGCGATAACCATAATTCCGAAAATGCGTCGCGCAGGCTATTTTTTCATATTCGCTTAAGTGGTTGTATTCGAGATACACGATGCGCGGGTGATACTGTTCCAAAGATAATTGACGAGCGACCATCCAATCGGCGCCTTCGACATCAATTACCAAAAGATCGACTTTGCTAATTTGATGTTTGTCGAAAAGTTTGCTGAGCCGGCAGCAAGGCACTTCTACGACCGTCGTGTTTTGCCGGAAAATTTCCGCAGCATAAGCCGGTATATTTTTACCACCAAGAATACCCCGGTCACGCATCAAGGTAGATGTGCCAAACCCGCCAGGCGCAAAAACACCCGACGGAACTTTGGCTGAATCGATATAAGCCATTTCAATGGTGCCCTCGAAATCGGCGATCGCTGTTTCGGCAAAAATGAGTCCGTCACGGTTTCCGTAATTTTCCTGCAGCTTTTTATTCAGATAAGGGATTGGCTCAACTAAAATCCCGCGCCATTCCAGATTTATAACGAATTTGTGAATGGGGTCGTGTGTAATCCCATCCATCGCGCCAACCTGTACAAAAAATATGTCTTTTCCCAAGCCCCGAAATGTAGCTTCAAGGTCGTCGGGGGAAAAAGTGCCATCAAAAGGAATCATCAGAAGAGAGCTGATACGGTAAAGTAAAGTTGTCCATAAAATGTTAGCATGTGCGGCCAATTGAGACAATCTTGCATAGTATCACGCAATAATCGGCAAATTAATTTTCGCACTCATCTACATATCATCAAGCGGCGCGGCCTCAGGATGTTCTCACTTAATACGACAAGAACGCGCCTTGGATATCTGCACTGAGCTTATCGGGAAGCTCCAGGCTCAGGGGGAGTAACAGTGATAGAGCTGCAAAAAGCAGCGGCTGTTATCGCCGCTCTTGCCATTCTCACCGCATTTCTTGATGGCATCGAGCCCCGCTTGTTTGGGATTGTCATCTAGCGCCCAGGCTAACCGATTGCCTGTGCCTGAGGCTACCGCGGCGCACGTATTGGAGAAGCTTTCGACAATTTCACAATCGGAACCATGTTTGCTGCAATAACCAAGCGCGCTCTTTTTCGCGCTGCTTTTATCCTGCGAAGCATCGGCCATGCCCCAGGCCCCGCTTTTCTCACCGTAAGCAATCGCGCCATAGGCACCGGTTACAGGCGGGGGATCGTTGCGCCCATTGATATTCTCGTTGCATTGCGCGACACAACGATCGCGCTCGCTTTGGCAGAGATTGTAGTTTGAATTATCGTCTTGCTTGAAGGAACAGCCGAAGCCACTGAAACAGGCATCAATGCATTCATTGATCGCCGTGGCGTGCGCGTTGCCGTTTAGCAGCAAAAGGAAAATGAAAACGGAGAGTAGAGCGCGAAGAGAGATGACGAGAGAGTTTCTGTTATTGCCGGCCATCGCAGACCCCTAATCCGAATGTGATGGTCCAATCTAATAAATTTTACGATTTAATCAAATCCGGTGACAAACAAGTTTAAAGCATATAGCTGGCGTCCCCTACGGGATTCGAACCCGTGTTACTACCGTGAAAGGGTAATGTCCTAGGCCTCTAGACGAAGGGGACGAGGCGTTTGCGGGGGCGGTTATAGCTGATCTAGGTGCTAGGTGCTAGCTTCTAGGTGCTAGCGATTTTATAAGCTTTTGCAGCCCTTTTCAGATGTTAATATTTGACGACTGATATCTTATGCCTAGCACCTAGTAGCTAGGAGCTAGCGCCTCATATATCCTCCGGGCCCATGGCAGATTCTCCCCTTTCTTCCCCTTCTGTGCTGCTCAATGTCGAGCATCTTACGATGCGTTTTGGCGGGCTGGTTGCCGTTGACGATGTTTCGTTTCAGGCGCTCGACCGGCGGATTACCGCCATTATCGGGCCCAATGGTGCGGGTAAAACCACCCTCTTCAATTGCCTGACCGGCTTTTACCGGCCAAGTCAGGGCCAGATGACGTTGCTGCGCGACGGGAAGCCGATAAAGCTGGCGGGGCTGCCGGCCTACCGGATTGCGCGGCTTGGCATTGCCCGCACTTTCCAAAATATCCGTTTGTTCGCGAATATGACGGCGCTGGAAAATTTGCTGGTGGCGGAACATGTAAAACTTATGCGGGCTTCCGGTCTTTGCATTGCGGGTTTACTCGGCCTGCCCTCCTACAAGCGGGCGGAAAAAGCGGCGATTGAAAAAGCGCAATTATGGCTCGAGCGTATGGATTTATTGTCGGTGGCAGATCGGCCGGCGGGCGAACTGCCCTATGGGATGCAACGGCGGCTCGAGATCGCCCGCGCGATGTGCTCCGATCCTTGTTTGTTGTGCCTTGATGAGCCAGCCGCCGGGCTTAATCCGAATGAGTCCGCAGCCTTGCGCGTTTCGCTAGCGAAAATTCGCGACGAATATAAAATCGGTATTTTGCTGATCGAACATAATATGAGCGTGGTGATGGGATTATCCGATCATGTGGTTGTGCTTGATTACGGCGAGAAAATTGCCGAAGGTACGCCCGAGCAAGTGCGGCATAATCCAGATGTTATCCGCGCCTATCTCGGCGAGCCGGAAGAAGGGGCAGCTTGATGGCGGAAACCATGCTCAGGCTCAGCGGGCTTTCGGCGCGGTATGGCGCGATCGAGGCGCTGCGCGGTGTCGATCTCGAAGTGCATGCAGGCGAGATCGTCACGCTGATCGGGGCTAATGGCGCGGGCAAAACCACCCTCCTCATGACCATTTGCGGCAAGCCACGCGCTTCCACAGGTACGATTGCCTTCGATGGTACCGATATTACGCGTCTGCCGACTGATGTCATCGTACGTCGCGGCATAGCGCTGGCGCCCGAAGGGCGGCGGATTTTCGCGCGCATGACAGTACTGGAGAATTTGCAGCTCGGCGCGCTTGCGGCTAACGAAAATTACTTTGCCGAGGATTTGAAGCGTGTATGCACCCTGTTCCCACGCCTCAAGGAGCGCATGAACCAGCGCGGCGGCACACTTTCGGGCGGTGAGCAACAGATGCTGGCCATTGCCCGCGCGCTTATGAGCCGACCCAAAATGCTGTTGCTGGATGAGCCTTCGCTCGGGCTCGCCCCCATAATTGTGAAGCAGATTTTCGCGACACTGGCGGAGATCAACAAAAACGACGGTGTGACCGTTTTCCTTGTTGAACAGAATGCGCATATGGCCTTGCGGCTGGCACATCGCGGTTATGTATTAGTGAATGGGCGGATTATTCTCTCGGGCACCGGGGCCGAATTGCTGGCCAATCCTGAAATTCGTGCGGCTTATCTTGAAGGCGAAGTCGGCGCTTAAAAAAAACGCCGCGGGTTTTACCCCGCGGCGATCAATATACTTACCTGTAAAATATCTTAGTGGTGATGATGTCCACCATGATGCCCCACATGATGCGAACGATGTGAGCCATGTGAACGGCCACTGTGATGGTGGAAGTGATGTGAATGATGGCCATGTGAAGAACGATGATGCACGTGGTGGAAACGATGATGTACGTGGTGGCGATGGTGATGATGGCGATGATGCTTCAGCATCGTCGTACCGTCGTCCTTTTTGCTACCACCGGACACGCAACGGATGATCGGCTGACCATGTGGATTCATCTGCGACATGCAGGCTGAATCACCGCCCTTGGCGCCTTCACCGACGGCGTAAGCCGTGCCGGTGTTGAACAAAAGGCCTGCAATGATCAGAGCCAAACAAATGGCCAATTTACGAATATTCTTCATGCTTAATCCTCCATAATTTTGAATGCGTAACGATCGGCGGAATAATTTCCGAGCGCAGAAATTGCATATTTTTGGGGGTAAGCCAAGATAAATAGTTATAAAATCCTTAATTTTACTATATCTATTCTTTGTTTTTACTTTAACCGTTATGGCGAATATTGGTTAATACGCGCCGCTTGCAAATCCCCCCGGCATGTTTATCAAGTTTAACGTCCCTACTAGCTGCTTGAGTGGCCGATGAAACTATTTCTTGCCGTAATGCTTTTCTTCTTTTTGTGCGCCGCGACGGCGCGCGCTGACATCGTGATCGGCGCGCCGGGACCGTTAACGGGCTCCTACGCTATTTTTGGCGAACAAATGAAACGGGGCGGTGAGCAGGCCGTAGCCGACATCAATGCAGCCGGCGGCATCAAAGGCGAAAAACTAGTTCTTAAACCATTTGATGATGCATGCGACCCTAAGCAAGCAGTCGCCGTCGCTAACCGCATGATCAGCGAAGGTATCAAGTTTATGATCGGGCATTATTGCTCGGGCTCGGCGATACCGGCTTCGAAAATTTATATGGATGAAGGCGCGCTTTACATCACGCCTGCCTCAACCAATCCGAAACTGACCGACGAAGCCAAGGATCTGGTGTTTCGTGTTTGTGGCCGTGACGATCGTCAGGGCGTGGTTGATGGGCAATATATTCTCAAACATTTTCCCGGCAAAAAGATTGCCATCGCACAAGATGAATCCGCTTACGGCAAAGGTATCGCGGATGTGGTGAAGCAAACGATTAATGCCGGTGGCGTGAAAGAAGTTTTGTTTGAAGCCTATACGCCCGGTGAAAAAGATTATTCGGCGCTGATCTCGCGCCTTAAGCAAGCGGGCGTGGAGGTCTTGTTCATCGGCGGCTATCACACCGAAACGGGCCTGATCGCGCGGCAATTAAAACAGCAAGGCGCGCACATCCAGATTATCGGCGCGGATTCACTCGTCACCGATGAATTATGGAAAATCGCAGGCGATTCTGCCGAAGGCTTGCTGATGACCTTCGGCCCCGATCCGCGCAATAAGCCGGAGGCACAGCAGCTTCTCGCCGAGCTACGCAAAACAGGTTACGAGCCGGAAGGTTACGCGTTTTATACCTATGCCAGTGTGCAGGCTCTGGCCGAAGGCATCAAGCGCGCTGGTAAAGCCGATCCCATGAAAGTTGCAGCCGCCATGCGCTCGGCGCCCGTTAAAACTGTCATCGGCGAAATTGGCTTCGATGCGAAGGGCGATGTTACGGGCCCCGCTTACGTCATTTATCGCTGGCATGATGGCAAATATGCGGAGGCGGGAGAGTGAATACGCGTCACCACGCTGGAAAATTTATTTTATTACTCTCTCTTTTGCTTGCCTTTCCTGCCTATGCCGACATCAACATCGCCGCCGTGGGCCCAATCACGGGGCAAGATGCGCCGACCGGCGAACAGATGCAGCGCGGCGCCGAGGCAGCCGTCGCGGCTATTAATGAAACTGGCGGCGTGCTGGGGCAACAATTTCATATCACGATAAAAGATGACGCATGCGACCCGCGACAGGCCGTAGCTATCGCCAATGAGCTTGGTGGTGCGGATATACTGGCCGTGATCGGTAATATGTGTTCAGGCGCGGCGATACCATCCTCGAAGGTGTATAATGAGGAAGGTATTTTGATGATCTCTCCATCCGCCACCAATCCACAGCTCACGGAACAGAATTTCAGCAATGTGTTCCGCACCTGCGGCCGCGACGATCAGCAAGGCGCCATCGCGGGGGAGTATATCGCTAAGAATTTTGCCGGAAAAAATGTTGCTATTGTTCATGACAAGACGGCATACGGCCAGGGGCTTGCCGATCAGGTGGCGAAAACGCTGCATGCGGCCGGATTGCAGGAAAAGATTTATGAATCGATCTCACGCGGCGAACGCGATTATTCATCACTCGTTTCCAAGCTTAAGGAAAACGGGATCGATGTTCTGTTTTACGGCGGCTATCACACCGAAGCCGGACTCATCGTGCGGCAATTGCGCGATCAGGGATTAAAAACCGTTTTTGTCAGCGATGACGATCTCACCACCAAGGATTTCTGGTCGATTACTGGTGACGCCGGCGAAGGCGCCTTAATGACCTTTAACCCCGATCCGCGCCAGCGACCGGAAGCAGCCGATGCCGTTAAACGCATCCGCGCCACCGGCTTCGATCCGGAAGGCACTACGCTCTATACTTATGCAGCAATACAGGCCCTCGCCGAGGCAATTCGCCGCGCCGGATCGACTGATGCCTCTAAAATCGCCGCCCAATTACATCAGGGTAGTTTTGCCACCGTCATCGGCCCCATAGAATTTGATGCCAAGGGGGATGTAAAAAAACCAGATTACATTATGTATAAGTGGTCAAAAGGATCATACGTGCCGTTAACCGCTAATTAGAGCGATTATCTTGTCCATTCTTATCAAAGAATCCGATGAACCGGTTACCGACCAGCGCCAGCTGGTCGAGTATTTTGCGCACGCGGCAAAACCGAAAGACGAATGGTTGATCGGCTGCGAACACGAGAAATTCCCGTTCCGGCTTTCGACTCTTAAGCCTGTTGGTTATGGCGAGCCACAAGGTATGCGCGATTTGCTGCTGGGATTGAAACAATTCGGCTGGCAGCCTGTGATGGAGGGCGAGAATATCATCGGTCTCTCGCGTGACCGTGCCGCGATTTCTTTCGAACCCGGCGAGCAACTTGAACTGGCCGGCTCACCATTAAAAAATTTGCATGAAGTGGACGCAGAAACTGCACAACATCTAAGTGAGGCCGGTCGGTTAGCGGAGCAACTCGGCATCGGCTTCCTGGGCATGGGCTTTCATCCCACCGCGACACGTGACGATATTTCGTGGGTACCAAAGCAGCGATACAAAATCATGCGCGAATATATGCCGAAACGTGGCTCTCTCGGCCTCGATATGATGCTGCGCACCTGTACGGTGCAGGTTAATCTCGATTATGCCGACGAAAACGATATGGCAAAAAAGTTACGCGTGGGCCTCGCGCTACAGCCGGTGGCAACCGCCCTCTTCGCCTCCTCCCCTTTTAAAGAAGGAAAACCAAGCGGCTTCAACAGTACGCGCATGAGCTGCTGGCAGGATACCGATCCTGATCGCTCAGGTTCCCTGCCCTTTGCTTTCGAGAAAAATTTTGGTTACGAGCGCTACACCGATTATGCACTCGATGTGCCAATGTATTTTGTTTATCGGGACGGACATTATATCGATTGTACCGGGCAGAGCTTCCGCGATTTTCTGAGCGGAAAATTGCCGACACTTCCGGGTGAACATCCGACTATGACCGATTGGGCTAACCACCTCACCACTTTGTTCCCCGATGTGCGGCTCAAGAAAATAATCGAGATGCGCGGCGCGGATGTCGGATCGGCCGAGATGATGCAAGCCCTGCCCGCCTTCTGGGTCGGGCTGCTTTACGATAGCCTCGCACTGGATGCCGCCTGGGATCTTGTCAAAAACTGGCAACCGCAAGACCGGATCAAATTTCATGACGATGTCCCGCGCCTCGGACTTGCCGCCAGCGCAGGTGGCCGGTCTCTGCTGGAAATTGCGCGGGAAGCACTTAAAATTGCGCAAAAGGGTCTGCAGCACCGCGCCATTAAGTTGGACAACGGTCCAGATGAAACGCGTTATCTGGAGCCCCTGCTAACCATCGCTGAGTCCGGCCGCAACCGTGCCGACCGGCTTTTGGCTGCCGGGCGACGTGCTGACTTTCGCATAGAAAGCCTGTTCGAAACCGAACGGCTGCAGGGCGGCAACCGGGCAAAACCCTCCCTGCGCGCCCACGAATAGGCGATTGTCTTGCCGTCCTTGATCCGGTAAATATGGCTACCCTCCCTCGCGGGAGGAATTTTCAGGCCCCTTGGGAGATATTATGAAAAAGAATTGTATTCGATATTGCCTGGCGATGATCATTGCGCTCGCCCTCTGCGCCGCTTTTCAACCATCTGCGGCTCACGCAAAAATGTATTCCGATGACGATAGCGGAATTGATAGCAAAGATAAGGAGATGGGTAATGACGGTGATGATGCATCCGATAAGGATGATGCCGACAATGATCCCAACGCAGATGAAAATGATCCCAGCAAAAGTGCAGAACGGCTGCAAACACATTCGGAGCCGGCTGTAACGTCGGCCCCTATCACCGTCGCACCACCTTCCCAGCCAACTCCGCATGTGGCAACCCCGGCGGCCCCTCCGCCAGTGGCCGGAGCTGTAACGCCACCTCCGCCAGCCCAGCTACCGGTTGTCGAACCTGTGATCGAAAAGCCATCATTACCGCTACCGAAAGGCAGCTGGTGGCATCCACACCCCGGCACCAAATGGCAGATTCAATATGCGGGACATGTTGATACGTCGATGAAAGTTGCCGCCTACGATCTTGACCTGGTCGATACCGATCCGGAGACGATCAAGCAACTGCACGCACGTGGCGTTAAAGTGATGTGCTATTTCAGCGCTGGCAGCTTTGAGCAATGGCGACCGGATGCGCAGAAATTTCCAGCTTCCATCATGGGCAAGCCCAATGGATGGAAAGACGAAAAATGGCTGGATATTCGCCGTATCGATATTTTGAAACCGATCATGCAAGCGCGCATAAGTCTGGCCGCGCAAAAGGGTTGCGATGCCATCGATCCCGATAATGTCGAGGCCTTCGAGAACAATAGCGGGTTTCCTCTGAGAAGCGGCGACCAGATCGCCTATAATAAAATGCTCGCCGAACTCGCGCATGCTGCGGGGATGGCTGTGGGCCTGAAAAACGACACCACACAAGTTGAGGAACTGTTGCCCTATTTCGATTTTCAGGTGAACGAGCAATGCTTCGAATACAAAGCGTGCGAGGACCTCGTACCCTTTATTAAGGCGAACAAGCCGGTATTCAACATTGAGTATAAGCTGGGCACCAATCAGTTCTGCACAGAAGCGAACCGGATGAATTTCGACTCTTTAAAGAAAAATCTCGATCTGGATGCAAAAGTGGATTTCTGTAGATAAGCCGAACTTTTATCTGGTTTTTCATTGGGATATACCTGCAACTATTATTGTTCTTGTATATTTCGCCAATAAACCCTATGTTTACTTCGAGTTTAGATAAAACTCTCGCTTCTGCTTGTGATGCCGTTTTATAACTGCATGTTGAAAGAACGGCTTCAAAAACCATCTTTCCCCGCGTTTGTGATGAGTTTGAAGGAATGCGCCGGTTGGCACATCCCTAATCGCTATGCTCAAAGGCCGATCCATACTGGTATCGGTCAAACAAACTGTAAGGAAAAGTACAATGGCTAACGGCAAAGTAAAGTGGTTCAACGCAACCAAGGGTTTCGGTTTCATTCAGCCTGAAGAAGGCGGCGCGGACGTGTTCGTCCATATCAGCGCATTGGAACGTGCCGGCCTGACGGACCTCAAAGAAGGTCAGAATGTCAGCTACGATCTCGCCTCGAACAAAGGCAAGACTTCGGCGGCGAACCTTAAGCTGATCGACGCAGCTTAATAATAAATCAGAAATTTAACGAGGCTTGAGCACCATTGGCATGCGCCAATGGTGACAGGCTGAGGATTCACTATGACAACAGATTTTAATGGCTTTGGCTTGCCGCCAAAGCTGCTCCAGGCGCTTGTGCGTATGCAATTTACGACACCGACGCCTATT
>Ga0206886_1058_pt1 | contig 23837 bp, 26 predicted proteins | sample Alteio_BWOrgHeat_92_FD_152952 | JGI IMG/M metagenome (GOLD analysis project Ga0206886, IMG submission 152952) | Enriched cells from forest soil in Barre Woods Harvard Forest LTER site, Petersham, Massachusetts, United States - Alteio_BWOrgHeat_Nextera2 ... | reverse complement strand
AATCATATTCATAGACGACAACCCGCGGCTGCTCGAGCCCATCACGACATCACTTTGCATGGCAGGACACAGTGTTCGATCCACTACACATGGAAGCGAGCTATTGCACCTGATCGAAGTCTTGGATCCGGAGATCTTGATTACAGATATCATGATGGAAGAGATCGACGTTCTCGATGCGATTGCGCAGCTTCACAAGTCGCGGCCTGATCTTAAGATAATAGCTATTTCGGCCAATCCATACCTGCTTACGCTCGCATCCAGGAATGGCGCCAATAATGTTTTGGCCAAGCCATTTCCGCTCGAGCGCTTGAATCACTTGATTAAGGTCACGATGCAATAATTCTGGCGGCAATCGCGCCACCTTGACGCACAAATTTGTGGCGGCGTCCACAATTGAAAATAACGTCTCAGGATAGCGCTTGCCTTCATAGCAGCGCCCCACGCCCGGGTTGCCAAGCTACTCGAGCCCTCTTATGGCTGTCCCCGCCGGCAGCGGTGCGACGCGTGTCTTAGCGTAGGCTAGGCCTTTTGGCGTGGACGATCCCGATTTCATTACCGGCACTGTCGAAGACGACAGCGTGGGTAGCTTTATGACGGATTATGCCAACAGCAGCGAGACTCTCCGGGTCCGCGCTGTCGCAAAGGCCGTTTCCGATCTCAGTGTCCCTTTGGAAATAGACGATTTTGTAGACCATGGCCCAGGAACCCTAAGACGAACTCGGGCTGCCCTCAACCTCAGCAAGCGCCAACTGTAACGGCGTTTGATGACCATTACCTATTGACGCCCGTGAAAGTTATCTTAAAGCAAACCGATTTCCGTGAATTGGCTGGTTTTGCACTGCAGGATATGACGCACCGAGCGAGAAAGCAGCGATTGCGGCCGACACTCTAATTCAAATTTGGGTGAAGCCTGAAGACCGTCGATCGAGGCGGCGCCCTAAAAACCACCTCAATGCAGCACCACGCGCAAAACGGCCGCTATACCCAACAGGCAGGCAGCCAAATTGAGATTGATGGTCACGTTTACACGGACAAGTCTGAAGCTGACAGTCTTTCTCGGCCAACATCTCATGCTTGAATGATGACGCTGAAAGTAAATCCGAGCACGCGGTTTCATGCCGATGGCCGTGAAACATGCACAATGAAAGGACTGACATTCGGGCGTCACCAACGCTAAACTCCTTGTCCAACCGGCGGAGGAATACATGTTGCTGCGTCGCTACAATCGTTTGAGTTTTGAAGTTGGTGCAGCTGCGGTCGCGCTGTTGTGTGCATCATTGGCGCAGGCGCAGCCCGCGAGTATGACGCAAACCGCCAGCGGCGACCTGATCACCAAGGACCTTCTCGCGGCGCCAAGCAAGGAAGTGGTGATGACCACTGTGGTCTATCCCCCCGGCGGCGGCTCCCCGGCCCATCGGCATGATGCGCAAGTGTTCGTCTATGTGCTGGAGGGGCACGTGAACATGCAGGTCAAGGGCGGCAAGCTGATGACACTTGGGCCCGGCGATACGTTCTATGAAAGTCCCACGGACATTCACACCGTCTCGGCCAATGCCAGCAAAAGTGAGCCCGCGAAATTCCTGGCATTCCTGATCAAGGACAAGGGCAAGCCCGTGACACGCCCTGCCGGGCCCTGATCTGGCTCGCCGTCCGCGCCATGGTCATCCCCATATTCGCGGTTCACCACCATCCGACGCGAGAACTGAATCGATTTACGGTACCCACGCCGATCCCGGTGCCGCTCAGTTGCGATTGCGTCTGACTTTTCAGACCGCTAGATATGGATAAACTTTTCTGAAGCGGACGATTTGAACGGGCCGTGGGCCGATGGAGGAGCCAAAAAATGGCAACAAGCGTCAAGCAGATGATGGAAGAAGCCAATGCCGTGGTGCCGAAGATCTCACCGGCTGAGGCACGCGCGATGATCGCCAAGGGCGACACGCTGGTGGTGGATGTGCGCGAGCCGGCAGAGGTCGAAGCAAGCGGCAAGGTCGCCGGCGCGGTGCATCATCCGCGCGGCATGGTGGAATTCCGCGCCGATGCCGACACGCCCTACCACGACAAGAATTTCTCGAAGGAGAAAACCGTCATCCTCTATTGCGCGTCCGGCGGCCGTGCGGCGCTGGCCGGCAAGGTGCTCAAGGACATGGGCTATGGCCAGGTGTTCAACATGGGCGGCTTCAAGGACTGGGCCGAGAGCGGCGGCCCCACCGAATGAGCGGCTTTTAATGCCGCTTGAGGGAAAATTTCAGGGGGTTGCCCGTTATACTCGCCATCGAGGAGTGATAGATGAAAAAGCTCGCTCTCATATCGTCGGCGCTTCTTCTCGCCATTTCCACAACACCCGTGATAGCGCCCGCTTTTGCGTTTCCGTTTCCCCCAATTTCTCCGCATGAGGCCCTTCTCGACAAAGGCCAATGCGTCGTGGTGGAAGGCATCGCCAGCATCCGCAAGGATCCTCAACGATTGGGCACCGATATCGATCTGGACGGTATGCACAGCCCATTCCTCGGCTACATCATCGCCGGCAACGAAGCCCAGTTTCCGAACCTCGCCAGTTACGCCGGAAAACTGGTCGACATAACAGGTGTGGTGCAGGTCTATCTTGGGCGGGCTGAAGTGAAAATGACTTCGGCGTCGCAGCTCAAACCGGCGTCACCGAACGACATGACCCTCCATTATTGTTGATTGGTAGGACCCTTTCTCGTCCCCCTTCGCGGGCGCGCATGAGCGACTTTTAATGTTGGCTGAATGAGGGCCCCAGGGGACCGGGCGCATCCTTGATGCTAAATTCCGGCCAAGCCCGCTGGGAGGGATGCCATGAACAAGCCCGCTCTTCTGTTATCGGCTCTGATCGCTTTTCCGCTCTCCATCCCGTCCGCCTTCGCGCAATCGGCTGCGCCCCCGCAAAGCGAAGCGGTGACGGGCAAGCCCGCCTGCGCGCCGCCCGAGCTGGTGAACAGCGTGGCGATGGAAAGAGTGAATGGCAGCGACGTGATGAGCGTCACGGCCACCATCGAGGGAAGCCCCGAAAGGCTGCTGATCGATATCGGCAGAATCCCCAACGAGCTATGGGAGAGTGAGGCCGACAAGCTTCATCTGCCCAACCAGAGGGGCGGCATGTTCGATTTCGGCGGGCGTTATTCCGAACGCTCGGCCCGCGTCGAGCGTTTCACCTTGGGCAGCATGGAAAGCGGCGGCTTTGGCATCGCAATCACGCCCAATCCCCAGGCCACGCCCGCGCCCTATGACGGCATCCTCGGCAACGTGATGATGCGGCACTATGATATCGACCTGGATTTCGCCCATCAGAAGATGAACTTCTTCGCCCCCGAACAGTGCATGGGGGCGGGCATCTATTGGTCGCCCTCAACCATCAGCTCGGTGCCGATCGTCGCCTATACCGGCATGGAATATGCGGACCGCAGCCCCATTCCGCGCCTAGGCGACACGTATGTGCCCGTGACCTTGGACGGCCAGGTCATTATCGCGCTTTTGGATACCCGCGCCGACCACACCTTCATCAACCCCGACGTGGCCGACAAACTGTTCGGTTTGAAGCCCGACGGCATGGAGCCGGTGAACGTGAATGACGGCGGCACCGTGATCAAGGCGGGCACGCATGTCTTCAAGAGCCTGAGCTTTGGCGGGCTGACCGCCGGCAATGTGCATGTCGCCGTCCCGCTGGACGTGATGAGCCAGAGCAGCAAGATATTCCATGCCAGCAAGGTCGCGCGCGACACTTACTATCTGCATGAGCTGATGCCCGACATGGTGATCGGCATGGACCTGCTCACGCACAGCCATCTGTATGTGTCGTTCCAGAACGACCGGGTCTATGTCTCGGCCGCGGGGGACGGACCGGCCCTGGCCGCCGCGACCCCGGCGAAGACGACTTGGTTAAATGTCTACCGATGAATGTTCTGGGGCTCCTCTGGCGTTACCTGGTTCTCAATATCGCGGCTTGGTTTCTTGCGGGACTTATCCTGGGCCACGATCTGCCACGACCGCTCCCTACTGAATGGGTGGCCGCCTCCGTCGGCGTGAGCTTCGCACTGGCATGGCTCTGGGAGCGTTGGAGCAGGATGCGGAAGAACCGCGCACAAACCTGAACGGGGACAGGACCTACCGCCCAAGCGAGTCCATTACGGGAAGTTTGCCCTGCTCCTTTAACTTTAGTTTACCGATTTGCACCGCGGGCCATGCGAAATCGCCTGGATTCAGCCAGCGCCGTACAACCCGTGGTAAACATCCCCGCAGGAACGCCACCCTCAAGGACCGGAATCCCTTCTCCTAAGGTCCTGGTAACCTTGCGCAAAGCGCTGGCGCGGAACCGAATGTCCGGTCATGGGTTTATCGGTTGGGAGGCGTCAGGAGGGTAAGTGGGCAGGCGAGAGCAGACAATCTTGGTGGTCGAGGATGAAGCCAGCGTTCGCCTGGCGATTTCGGACTACCTCACTGAGCAGGGCTTTACCGTGCATCAAGCGGCCGGTGCGTCCGGCGCGATCGACGTGATCGCGGCCCATCCCGAAATTGATCTGGTCTTCACCGATTTGGCGATGCCGGGCGATCTCGACGGATTAGATCTGGTGGATTGGCTCTTGAAGCATCACCCCGGTTTGCCGGTCATCGTCGCCAGCGGTCTCGGCGGGCGCGTCAGCACGATGGCGGAGTTCAGCCGCAGCCAGGCGCTGTCCTATTTCGTCAAGCCCTACCCGTATGACGCCGTGGTCAAAAAGATTCGCCAGGTGATCGAAGAACGCAGGGCGTAATTTCAATCCGGCAATGCTTGCCCGTAAAAGAAATAGGCCGGCGTGCGATGGAAATCCGCGCGCCAGCCAAGCTCCGCCAGCTTCCGCGCCAGACCTTCCGGCTCGTAATAGAGTTTGACGATGGTGAAGCGCCGCCCGTCATTGAGTTGGCGCTGCTGAAATTCCGTCTCCAGCGTTGGGTATGGCCCGCCGGCAGGTTCGTCCAGTACAAAGACGCGGCCGCCCGGCTTCAGCGCGGCCCGCACCATGGCCCAGAAGGCGGCAAAATCCGCCGACGGCACATGGCTCAGCCAGAAGCTGAAGAACACCGCGTCATACTGGCGGTCTGGCGTCCAGCGAAACAGATCGGCCTCGATATAGCGCGGCGGCGTCAGCCCGGCCCCTTCCAGCCGCGCGCGATTGCGCAACAAGGTTTCGGGGGACGCGTCCACACATGTCAGGGTTTTAGCGCGCCGCGCCAGTCTTTCTGTCCACCATCCGGTGCCGGACGCAAGCTCCAGCACATCGCCGGCGGGGTCGAATTCCTCCAGCGCCTTTTCCACCATGGCAATTTCATGCTGCCAGGCACGCGCGGCATCCGGCCCCAATTCATAGCTGCCGCGCCGCGCCCACCATTCGTCATACTCCGGCGCGCGCGCCCGATAGTATGACATTTGCTCGTCCAGCACGCCCTGTCCCATGGGCCGAACTTAGCGGATCGCAGCCAAGCGGCAAGAGGTGAGTGCACAGGTGCCGAAGCGCCCATCCACTCAGGTCAATCATCAGCTGATCGCATAGATGCAGGCATCGGCATTTTCATTGCGCGCCACCCAGCGGAGCGATAATCGTTTTCATCAGCCGCGAATTATGCTGTTCTCTTGGCCGGGAACATCGAAGGCTTGGAGTTTATGGGGATAGGCGCAGAGTCTTCCCTTTGGCGTCGGTTCCTTTTGCGGAGTTTCGCCGAAATATACTTGCGCCGCCGCGGAGCTACGCCAGCCGGCGTCTTCGAAATCTATGTCTCGGGTGGATCAAGCCTGAAGATGTTCGATCCACGCGGGCTTCCCATTGATCCCGTACACCTTGCCTTCATCCGCAATTGGGTGAAGCCGGACTCCGTTGTTTGGGATATCGGTGCCAATCTGGGGCTGTTTGCCTTTTCCTCAGCATTGATAACCAAGCGTGGCGGGGTCTTCGCCTTCGAACCGGATGACGATGTGGCACGCAGCATTTCGCGCAGCATCAATCTTCCTGCGAACAGAGGGTTGCATATTTCGGTGATGTCGATGGCAGTCTCTGATCAAGACGGTACCGCTGAATTTGAGGTTTCATCCCATGGCACGGCGATGAGTCGACTGAAGGGAGAAGGGCCTTGGCACACCGTGAAGGCGCGTGCTGTGCGATCTGTTGTTACCCGTAAGATTGACACGTTGGCAGAAGGCTTGCCTCCGCCTTCGATCATTAAGATAGATGTAGAGGGTGCGGAGATGAAGGTGTTGGAGGGAGGTCGTAAAACCATACACCAATCGCGCCCCGTGATGTTGATTGAGGGCCCCAGAGAATTATGGGATGCGCTGGGTGCATTTCTGCGAGAGTACGATTATGTGATGCTGGATGGCGCGGGAGATAAGACGGAACCGCTCACCCATCCGGTTTGGGATACCGTGGCCGTCCCAGCCGAGCATTATTCTGGTATTGGCTGACACGGAGGCAATAGTCGAATCTGCCGCTCTCCTCCTACCCTCATCTTGAGCGAGTCCCGTTAGTCCGCCTCCGGCCATAGGTGGTTTATCCACCGCCGGGATCGAGCGATCACCGCTAATCAGGAATTCTCCCGGATGGAATTATCGGACCCACAATGGCAACCGTCCGCGCGGGTTTGGCCGTGTTGCGTTTTGGCCATTTCCGAGGGAGCCGGTGGCGGAAGCTACCGGCTCTTTTCAACGGGTTTTGCTTTACTTTCCCTTCGAGAACCCTCAGAGGGCGCCGGCCTCAGCACACGCAAGTTAACCGCAACAGTGTCCGCCTTTGAGTCAATCGCGGGCATCAAAATTCCATGGTGATCGGCCTACCACAGCGCATTCCGCTGCCACTTCGCGCCAAAGGAAGCGGACTATCATAGAGCCTAAGCCTAACAAAGAGCGTGGCTGTCTTCACGGGACAACCTAACGACTGAGCCTTCCTAATAAGGAATATCGCTACCCCAATGCCGCCTGCGTCTCCGCAGCATCCAAAACTGAATCCCTCCCGAAATTACGAGACAAGTCCCCGCGGTGATCGTCAGCGCACGAATCACTACGTCACTTGTAGCTCCAGCCACCATCCAAAGAGGAACGCCCGCCATACTTGTCAAGACGGCCAACAACCTTTTGGGGGTACGGCTCATGGCAACCTCGCGGTCATCCAATCTTACACGCTCTGATACGACCTGGATAGTATTCTACCCGGGTTAACGGATGGGCCGCGTGGCAGAGTTAATTCACCCACTCGTCTTAGTTGAGGCCGCTATTGACCTGTCACATGTCCTCGCCCCGGACGCGTTCCTGGCATACGCAGAAAATAAGAGCCACCGATATGGTGCCGCCATTTTCAACGCGACGGTGACTGGCTCGGCCGTAAGTTCTACCGTCCCACGATCGGATTTCCGCCAGCTAGAGACGTTAGCTCGGGGCTGAAAACACGACGGGGCCCATTAGCGAACAGTTGGCGCGACATAGCTCGACCTCGCGGATCAGAGGTCACTCGGCAAATTCGGAGAGGCCAACCCGATTGCTATTGCAATGAGGGTCGCAATCGGGATCCAGATGCGGCTCGCTCAACAGTGATTGCTTCGGCAGTGGTTTGCCTCCTGTGGTGATCGACGATAATCCATGCCGAAGACCTTGCGAGTGCTTGGAAGTATCGATGGGCCGATCCCGACCCCGGTTGCCTGGCGGACCTTCGCCTCGCCGATCGGCGGCATGTTGGTACAATGGCGCTGCAAGGCATAATGTTCGCTCATGAAACTTGCCGAATCAGTCATAGCGTGGACGCCAGCGATGGCGAACAGTCCAACGGCTGGAATGGTCCGAGTAGGGCCGATTGTTGAACCGGGGCAGCAAGACTGGACAACCTCTTACGCTTGCACGGGCGGCGGAGCCTATATCGGGGTTCGCAAGCTGTCAGACATTGAAGCCGTAGCTTGGACCTTTATCGAGTTTCATTTGCTGGTGGCGCGGGATCGGATACCGGCACATAAAGCTCACGAAGCCTTCCTTGGCATTGATGAGTATGTGAGCAACATTCCGCCAGACATGCGGCCTACGAAGACACCATAGCGTTGTTATCGGCGGTCTTAATTCCCTTCCGGGGAATAACAGCAGAAAATTCTGAGGGTTCAAGGCGGCTCAACACGGCGGCAGATGCTGTCTGTCTTAAATAGCACCACGATGTCTATTCTCGTGTTCCAGCCAAAGCTCCCCCGCGACGAAGCCAGCTGTCCCGCCAACAAACGTTCCAGCGATGACATCGGCGAGAAAATGCCAATCGCCCACGATCAGGAGTGATGCCCCAATGCAAAGAAGGACGGCAAGGATTGGCATGGTACGAGGCTGCAGACGGATCAGGGCGAGCGCGAATGCAGACGCCATCACCATATGGCCTGAGGGAAAGCTGCTGGACTGATCGCCACGGAAGAAATGAAACACGTGGGTAGGAATTCGGTGCAAAAGGACCGCTGGGGGCAGCCGGCCAAAGACAACCTTCAAGACATGATCATTCGCTACAAAGGCTGATAACGACGCACAGCAAGAGACGAATAGCGCTTTGGCAAAATTTGGGAGCCGCCCTCTTACCATGTGGGTTATGGCCAGGCCGGTGATAAGAATGAGCTCGCCCGACACCAAGATGCCGCTCCCCAGACCCCGTCCCAGCGCGCTAAAGCGATCCACATTAGCGAGGAAGAGGAGCGCAACGGGGATATCGAGCCAGTGAATGCAGGCGGCGGCTCCTATCAGGGTAGCAACAAGAAAAGCCAACCACAGTTTAAAGGCCCGCCCGAATGCCATAGTCACAAACTCCAGAGCTGCAATATCGACAGATCAATGTCAGAAGGCCGACTCCTTCCGCCTAATAACAGGGAAAATTACAGGATGTATTGGCCGGCCCGAGGGCTATTCGACATCTGTTGGGCTGGGAAGGCATGTCTTTCAGCTTTTTCCCAGTGCTCAGAGCCGTTTGGAACTCCAAAATAACAGGGAATTGCCTATCGAATATCAGGGAATTGATTCGGAAATACAGGGAAATTCGGGGGCCGTTCTCGAAACAGCATCGGGACCTATGCCGCCGGATTGATCCACGCTGTTAGGATTGCACGCTATTTCCGGTATTTATTCGCAAGTCGCCCGAATTGATCGGAGATAGAGCGACGAGGAAAGCGGGTAAATTGCCTGCTGCGGAGGCACGCGCGGCTCCCGCTTACCCGATTTGGATGGCAGGGGGCTCTTGCGACCGGCCGTCTCGGTTGACCGCTTCCTTAAATATTTTATGCCACTGTCGTATCCATCGGGAGCGGTCGGGAAGCCTGTTTGCCAAGAGAGGTGGCTGACGGAGATATTGCAGATAAAGATCATCGTCACGGTCTACAGCTATAATTCGGTCAATCAGTTTATCAAATCCGCCGATTTGCCAAATACGCTGCTCAAAGTCGAATAGAAATCCGTTGGCCCGCCGCTCAAATCGTTGCCAAGCCGTCAGCGGCGTATTTACTTTTAACGAATGGCGATGATAGGGAAATCGGGGGAGCCTCATTGCGGGTCGTGGCAGATATTCGTGACCATTGATGAAGCGAGCAGTGTTGTAAGACCGTCCGATCTCAGGGTCACCCCAATAGATAGGAATGCAATCAGCTTTGATCGGATCGGTGAGCTTCTCGGTATTGTAGCCAGGCCACGACGAATTCTCAAAAGCCACAACAAATTTATAGCTTCGCAAGAATTCTATCTTGACGTCCCAGTCGATTTTGCCTGGAATGGGATCGATGCTTGCCATGTTATTCATTGACCGGCCGGGCGCGTCGATCGGTTTGTAGCGGGAGAGTCGGCGGAAGAACTCTTCTCGGTACCTAATTGGATTAGCATAGAGGAATGCGCAAAAGCGCGTTTTCTTGCGCAACACTTCGCTCCAGTCACGCCCTTTCTGGATCAAATAGCTGTCATCACCCCAGCGCGCTATCCGCATATAGCGGTCGTTGCGCACATACTCCTCATGCTCGACGCCAAAAGCCCAGTCGTACTCGTTCATGAGAGGTCGCACATTCTCGCAACCGATAAAAACCTTTACATGCCTGCCGGGCGGCATCGCTCCGCCATATGGCCCGTAAAGCAGCACTTGCGGGTCTTCGGAAACCAAAAAATCATAGTAAGGCAATAGATCCGAAAGCACGGTGCCGATAATTTCATCGGCGGTTGCACCGGGCCAAAAGCGCGCGATGTTTATGGTAATCGTTGGCTTAGTACCGGTCTGCTCATTAATAGGCATCGGTCCTTGATCCCGCAACGCGAAGGAAGAGCTAATCTCAACGAAGCACGGACTTCACGAAAAACTGTAACAACAGAATTTCAAATTGACTGCCCCCTGCTTCGCGGCAAAAGCATCAGGGCAGCCCGTGGCTGTACCTAACTTTCAGCCGCAATGCAGGCCTCTCTATAAAATAGTAGGAAACAGCAGCAAACAAAAACGAAAGGCAGACGATACCGACATCTTGAGCCACAGGGCGCATTGAGAGCCGACTCCCAAGAACTGCGGCCACCGGGACATGCCACAGATAAAGACCATAAGAAAGGCGACCAACCCAGACCAAAGGTGCCATGCCCAAAAGAGTCGAAAGAAAACCCGTTTCAGATTGAATAACTACAATGAGCCAAGCAGCCGACAATGAGATTACTGCGGAGTCAAAATAAACCAGCCACGACGGCGTGCCGGAAAACGCCAGGAATAAAATCGATGATACTGGCACGGGCCAGAACGCCGGTAGCCAGCTCGGCACTTTTTTGTTCCAAACAAAAGCAAGTAAGCACCCGATGAATATTTCCATTGCGCGAGTATCTGATCCAAAGAACACGTGTTCAGATGCGGCGGCCCCATGCTTGAAGATGAGCCATGATCGCCACGCAAACGAGACGCAAATGAGTACAAGAACGGCAAGCGGTCTCCATTTTTGGTCAAGGGAAAGAATACTTGCCAGCAATAATGGCCAAACCAAATAAAATTGTTCTTCGACGGCCAGGGTCCATGTGTGCCCGATGATGCCACTTGGCAGGCCGGCCAATCGTGTCCAATTCATTATATACGTCGCTGCGTATAAGATCGACCAATATTGACTTGTGCTATGATGAGCGAAGGAGATGGACGTTGCGTATACCAACAGCATCAGTGCAAGCGCGGGCATAATTCTTAAGCACCGTCGAATGTAGAAATAGCGGATTGAAATTGACCCGCGCAGCTCGCTTTCGCGCAGGAAAATTCCGGTGATGAGATATCCAGAGATCACAAAGAAAATATCCACCCCGATCTCACCGCCGGGCAAAATGTTCAAATGACTGAAAAGAACAAGCAAAATGGCCAGACAGCGCAGCCCATCAATTTGGAGAACGCGGTGGTCCAGAGGCATTTTGGGCCGATCTCTTCTTGGCGACAAAGTCTGAGTGCCCGCCCATTAATTATGAGAGCCGCCGATGCACAACGCGGTCAGCCCATCGCGTCTTGCCCTTCGAGAGCGCGCGACTCAGGCATTCTATAACTTGCTGCGTTGTAGGCTAATGGTCGAGGACACACCAACTGCGTCAGATGGTCAGGCAGGGACGCGATAGCGTAACGAGCCGTTCGATGTCGTGTCGCAAGTGATATGGGCCCAGAGCCCGCCACTTCGATTAGATATTGTCGCACCGTGAGATTAGGACATCGGTGCTCGCAGCGCTCACTGCTCGCGGTGCGCCGTTGCCCGGCACCAGCTTTTGCTAGATGAAGCCTCATTCATAGAACGAGAAAACGATCAACTTGTGGGTTGCTGGGGCTCGGAAAAGCATTGTTGACGCTGTAAGGTTGATGTAAGAATCTTGATAAGGCGCTTCATCTGCGTGAGATTATCGCGATGCAATTCCGCGTTTGTCCCATCGCGCACGTAAAGAACAGGAAACCAGAGCCGGCTTTAGAGACGGCGAGCCGCGCCGTGGCACGTGCTCGGGCGAAAGTTCAGTGTCTTCGGATGCCTTCATGAATCGGATTGAGGAAGCACCAAACTATTATCGCTCCCTTGTCTTAAGGCTCTTCCAAGCACTCGGCCTGATCCTAGCGATCTTTGGTTTCAGTTTTACATTCGCAGAAGTCGTGAACCTCGCGTTCGATGAAGGATGGGGTATGGCTTGGTCCTCCATTCCAATTGGAATAGCAGTCGCGCTCCTAGGCTTGGCCCTTGCTTCGCTTGCCCAGCGAATTTGGGACATCGTCTATTATTTTGCGTCCCTATGAAGTGAGCGCTTAGGCGCTTGCATATATTGGATCTGGCGGCGGCGGCCTATTGCAGCGTCAGCTTTACCAAAGCAGTCAGTTTGTTGAGGCTGAACGGCTTAGCGAGAACCTGATCCGCGCCATGTTTCGAAGCAAGTGTTAGGAGGTGCGGATTGCCGGAGATAGCAATTATCTTCAGCGCGGGGTAGGTACGGCGAAGTTCGCCGATTGCATCGAGCGTGTCGATTTCCGGCATGATTACATCTGTAAGGACGAGATCAGGCTTTAAAAGCTCTACCAGCCGAAGCGCATCTTTACCGTGAGTTGTCGATCTAACGTCATGCCCAGCTGAGCGCAAAATTAGCTCGATAGTCTCAATGATATCGTGATCGTCTTCGATCACCAAGATGCGGCTGGTGGCGCCACCTTGCTCGGAAAGCGAATTAGATCCATCAGATTGGTCGACTTCAGACGGCTTGGCCGGCGGCATCTTCAGCTCTCGAGTGTTTTGGCGGAAGCCAAATTTTCTAGTCGACGCCACACAGTCTTTCCCGCCGGCGGAACGTTATCCAACTCAACTCCTGGGTCAAGGCCTCTGGCGGTTTGCCCCATCCCGCAACCAAGACCGGGTTGGTTTGCGTTAACTACCCGGTCTTCACTACGTGTCGTAGAGAAACGACGCTGCGCGACCATACGCTTGAGCTTTTGGCTCGAATCACGCCTCTTGCGCAAAACAGCGACATTACTGAAACAAGGCGGATTTTGGTACATTACTGGTAATCTCTGGCGGGGCCTCGATGCGGTACCTTTTCTATCCTCCTGTATTTTCGAGCACGGAACGGACTGAAAGAGCGACAACATTATTCGCTCTGGTTTGGCTCTCCATCGCGCTGGCAATTGGTGCGGTCGCCGCTTTGTTCGGGACGCAGTCCAATCTAATCGGGGGAGCCTTTGTGCCCCTCCTCGTCCTTGCCCCCATAGGGCTTGTGATCCTTGAATTGAACAGACGAGGTTGGACCAGATTCTCGAGTTGGCTCTTTATCGTCACGGTTGTAGCACTCGCAAGTTTCAGGGCCCTGGCATCGGGAGGAATCCGATCGCCTGGTGTGACGATGTTCTACATTTTTGCGCTGGCGGGTGGCCTACTCCTCGGAGATGGCGTTGGCATAGCCGTCGGTGTGGTATGTGGGATCATCGGACTAGGACTGGTGTTTGCTGAAGAACATGGTTTGCTGCCCCCGCAGACCATTCAATATGATGCCTTCACGCTTTGGTGGATAAACATCATCTATATCGGACTGACCCTCTTTCTCCTCCACCGCGCATCGCGCTCCCTACGAAATGCATTTCACAGCGCGCAGATTGAATTAACCGAACGCCGCAAAGCTCAGGCCCAAGCCATTGCGGTAAAAACACAACTGGAAACACTTATCGCAGAGGCTCGGGTCGGCATCGTCGTTTTTCATAATTTTAAGGCTGTCGTTGCGAATCGCGAACTCGCCCGCATTCTTGGCTACAGCAATGAAACCGAATTATTGGGCGTAGACGATATCCGTGCTTTCTTTGCGCAAGAGGAGCAGCTCCGTATCACGAAGCTCGCACAGGGCCGCTTGAAGGGCGAGGATCTGCGTGAAACGGTACGACTCAAATGCCGGCGCAAAGATGGAGGTTTGATCGATATTGAAAGTCGCTCATTTCCTGTTGAATGGAACGGAGAGAAATCCATTTGCTCGATGGTGACAGATGTAACTGAAGAGCTGCAACTCGAAGCTCGATTGCGGCAGTCACAGAAGCTCGAGGCTGTCGGTCAAATGACGGGAGGAATCGCACACGACTTCAACAACCTTCTGACAGTAATACTTGGGAATGCGACGTTTCTTGAAAGCCGATTGGGTCAGGAAGGCCTCTTGAGAGACATGGCGGCCTTGATAACGCGCGCTGCTGAACGAGGAAGCAATCTCACCCAGAAGCTTCTTACATTCTCTCGGAACCAAAATCTCGATCTGAAGGTCGTCGACATCAGCGTTGTCGCGTCTGGAATGGAAACTCTCCTACGCTCGGCTGTAGGCAGCAACATACAAATTGAATTGGTAGGTACCGGCATTTCTTGTTTTGCCCGGGCTGACATTTCGGAACTGGAAAATGCGTTGCTGAATCTCGCCGTCAACGCGCGCGATGCTATGGCCGACGGCGGTACGCTAACGATCGAGATAAAAGATGTTGAGCTTGATACGCAACGTCAAGCGGTTCTTGGGTTAGCGCCGGGGACTTCCGCAGGGAGTTTCGTCCTCATCGCGGTCTCTGATACCGGGACTGGAATGGACGAGATGACACTATCGCAAGCCTTCGACCCGTTTTTCACCACCAAAGATGTCGGCAAGGGGAGCGGACTGGGGCTCAGCATGGTTTATGGGTTCATCAAGCAGTTGGAAGGTCACATCCGGATAGAGAGTGAACGGGGCCGAGGAACAACTGTGGAACTCTATCTACCTCGGGGGATACCCTCCGAAGTGCAGGATGAACCTCTACGCGAGGAAGCTGACATTCGGGGCGGTGACGAGCGAATCCTAATCGTAGAAGACAACGATTTAGTGCGAGTGCAGGTCGCTATGCATCTGATGTCTCTGGGCTATGATGTGGTGGCAGCAAGAGATGGCATCGAGGCGTTGGGCATCTTGGGGACGGGACCTGAATTCGACCTATTGTTTAGCGATATTGTGATGCCCCATGGCATCAGTGGAGTTGATCTAGCGAAGAGAGCACAAGTTCTTTATCCTAGGTTGCCAGTGTTGCTCACATCCGGTTATGCCGAAGGAATAATCCCGCAGCATGACAAATCGATGGATTTGGTATGGAAGCCGTATCGGCCCAATGAATTAGCTGTGAGAATTCGAAATATATTGGATCGCGCGAACTCGGCTGCTTATTCATAGATCCAGCCATACGCCTTAACCGATCACATCTCGAAGCGGCGTTCTTGGCACTGTCCGTGCCGCTCTAGCCCGGCGATTTCGGGTCATGCCACCCTCGCCCAGATATTGTTTTCTAGGATGCCAGAGGGAGACGATGCCCCGAGTAGCTTTATGTAGTACCTCCTCCACGTCCCTATTACGCGATCTCCGTCGCAATTCATCGAAGCGGAAGCGCCGGTTGGCCCGGTTGGAGGGGCCGGCGTGATAGCGCCACAACGCACACATCTCGAGCTCACAAGTTGGTGCGCGCCGCGACAGAAGCTGCCTCGGTAACGAAATAACTCCAAAGGGCCGGAGATGCGGTGCGGTTGCCGAGCGTCGATAGGGTAGTTTTAGCTATGCAACCCTGCGCGAGTATCTAAGCCGTCGCGAATCAGGTCGAACGGTTGACGCCGGTCCACAAATGGTGAGGCGGCGTTGCGCAGATGTGACCAAAGGACCGCGCGTCCTCCATTCAATGCGAGCGGCGCACAGAGCTCCGTCGCTTCATCTCTAAATGACTCGCAGAGGGCACCCTCGGCGTCGATGACGTCATGGTTGTCGAATTCGAGATGGAAGTATTCGACGCTATTGAGACCGATCTCGTCATGGAATGAGATGGTCTTATTGTTCACCAAGCTCGCAATAGGAATCAAAACTTGGTTCAAAAACACTGCGTGGGTGTGCGTGACAAACAAATCCCGTGCAGGAATTCCGTCGTCAAGTGCACCAGCGCTTACGCGCACCAGTCTGCAGTCATCAGGCCAGCAACCAAGATCATCCTTGCGCACGGTGAAGCTAATGATCTTTCGAATTGTCGCGATACCTGAAAACTGTGTTGGCAGGAGATCGCCGATAGCGAGGGTCTCAATAGGACGATACCCGTCGGCGTTGCGGATGAGGGTTCCCCGGCGGAAGCAGCAATCCCATCCGCCATGGTTATTTCCATATCCATCTCGGCAATCGCCCCCGCCACCACCCCATCCGTTATCTCCTTGCGCAGTCTGCTGCGCTCTCGCGGTCTTTGATAACGACGCGCTTAGTGCGCCCACCGCAACTGCCGCAGCTTTCAGGAGATGGCGGCGCGAAACGTCAATCGATCCAGGAAAAAGGCGTTTTAACACCGTGCATTCTCCAAAACGCCGCTGAGAAGCCTCGAGGGCCGGACTTTCTCGGACATTATGCTACTCCTTAGACGCTATCCCCCTGCCACAAACCAGGCAAAGTTATACCAAATTGCAATATTTGCGGAAATGGGGTCGATCAATCCGTAAAATAACGGGGTAGATGGGGCTAACGCCGACCTTCGCCAGCGGTCGGTCGAGAAACCCCGCCCAGACGCGGTCGAACTTAACCTGTCAGCCAAACCTCATTTAGCCTTTTTAGCCTGTCCCCCGCACCGACGGCCGGCTACCCGAACACCGGCTCTTATCCTCGCCGCTATCGCCTAAGGGCGGCCAACGATGGTCCGCGCCGCCTAAGCCGGGCCAAGTTAAACCAGCGCGCCATTTCCGCGTTAGCCGAGGGCTCCATTTAGAGGCCGGCTAGTGCCGAAGGTTTTCAGGAAGGGTACACCCTGACACAGCCGACTCTGCTGACACTGCGATCTCCATGCAGCACAGAAAGGATATCGTGCCGAGCTAAACCCGTCACCAAAACGTATTTGAGAGTACGCGCTGTGGGAGGCGTGCCGCATAGGGAGAGCTCTGGACAAAAGTATCGCTTCTAAACGTCGTCCTTAGCGGATAGCCATGAAGGAAGTTCAAAGGAAGAGCGCGAGCTAAGACCACGACTGTCTGGTCTTGCGAGCCACAAAAAAGAGTTCGTCCCCATCTAAACAACCAAGCCGATTCAACTCGGCCCGATCGGAAACAAACGCATTTGTGATTGGACTGGATCCGATCGACCGTGGAACAAGGTCAAAGCTCTTGTCAAAAAATTCATCATCAAGGAAATTTGGATGCACTTCACCCCATAAATAGCTCCACTGCTTTGAGACATTCCGATGTTCCTGACTACCGTTCGGGACAAATGCGACGAACAAGCCACCCAGCTTTAACAAACTATGAGCATAACCGAATATGCGACTTGGCGAGGGAACATGCTCCAGGACATGCGCCGAAAAAAAACAATCAAATTGTTGCGCATTACGTTCAGAGAACACGTCCATGTCGGATACTACCTGCACTCCTAGATGATCAGAAGCAAAAGACCGGCGTCGCGCCGCAATCTCGAAGCTTCGAACATCAAAGCCCGCCAATGCAAATTGGTAGCTCCCGTACCCCCAAGAACAGCCGAAATCAAACAGCTTGTCATTTGAACGCAGACCCAATTTATGCAGCACCGAAAGATAATAGGAAAAATCCCTATCCGTATTCTTGAAGCCCGAGCCCTTGAGTATTCGAAGGTTCTCCTCAGAAGGTATCGCGGTGGTCATACCTTGAGTGTATTCGGTGTCGTAGTAGTGTGAATTTAGATTCGGATCATCCGTAGGGGTTCGGTATTGTAGAAAGCAGATCTCACAACGACGAAGGTCGGTGATGAAATATTTTGTATCAATGATCGTTCCGGATGCCGCGCCACAGTTGGGACAACGCATTCGTCGTTTATCTAAACGCGAAGTAAGGGAACGTTTCAAATAAGCAAATTTGCCCAAAGACGCCGCTTCTTAGAAATCAAACAAGCATAGCGGATGCCCATCAAAATTGAAAACACTGGCGCGGGTTTGGAGGCGCACGCCGGCTAAAGTCTGTCGGTTGATGTGAGGTAGATCGCAGTCTCGACGCGATACGTCTGTCTCGCTCGCCCTTTGTTTGATCCGCGCGGCGGTAGCGCGAGCCAACCCGCGCTGACCAAAGCCCCGCAGGCTTTGTGAACCGCCCCTGCGGTGCGCAGACCTGGAAGTCGCACATGGCGTTGGAGATGGCGGACGTGGACTTCGGCGGGGTTAGTTTGGAGGATCCAGTGGGCCAGGGTCTCGACTGCTCGTTCCTCCGCTGAAGGTGCGGCATTCCCATAAACTCGTTTTGCCATAGGGATCAGATATTGGGTTACGAGCTCAATAGCTGAAGAAACCGCTCCACCCGCCACGGCGGTCGGCGCCGGTGCCATTCCTTCTTCTGCTGCCCAGCGAAGATATTCGAGGACCAATGAGAGACGCAGGACCAGGCCTCGCGCTTTGCCTAAGGCTGAGCTCATCAGGCTGGCCGATTGAGATTGCCGGTCTTGAATCTGGCGAGCGAAGGCTTCCAACTGGATGGCGGCCTCCTCTGTCAGCGGCACTGTGATTGGCGCGGATGCATCCGCAGCATTGTCCACGCTCTCATGCCTGTCTTTTGACCTTAGTGGCGCCGCCGGTCCCATCTCCAAGAGGGACAGGCGCTCGAAGGCCGAGATGGCAAACTCTGGGTTGGGTGCGGTCCTGGGGCGTCGGAACGAGATGGGCTCGGGCCAGAACCACAGGAAGCGGGCAAGGAGGCCATCGTCGGCATCGGCCAGGAGCTTGGACAATCTCCCAGGCTGGATACCACCATGCCAGGCTACGGCAAGTCTTGGGACTGAGATGCGACCGGAACTCTTTACCCTGTCGAGGCTGTAAGGGCGCCCGCCATAGGCTTCGAGCCAGAAGGCCCTGGCTCCGGCATTGAAGCGGTTCATGCCGAGGAGCCAGCCGGCGAGCTCATCGCGCACCATGAGGAGGCCCTTGGGAGCGGCGGTCGCCAGAACATCAGCGACCTTCTCAATGGTGAGATCGCTTTCCATGAAGCGAGGTTCGGCCGGCAAATCGGCGAAGGCTGCTGCCGGCAAGATCGCATCATCGGCCGTGACGGCCGATGCATGGGCCCTCAGGATGGCAAGTTGGACATCTTCCTTGAAGCCCAGATCACGGACCATGCGTGCTTCGATCGGGGGTACGACATGGCGAAGGATCAAATCGGCGCCAGGGCTCTTGCCCTGACCACTATGACCGACAGCGGCGCACCAGAGATGAGGAGGTTCTTGCCAGCCGGGCCAGGCCTCAGCCCAGCGGGCATGGCCGATGAGCGCACTGGCGGCCGGCAAAAGAGCGGCCACGACATAGTCCACCGGACATGCCGCAGCCTCGGCCGCGTCCCTGATCCATTGCGCCCAGCGATCACCAAAGACTTCGAGCGGAAGAATGGGAGGCTTAGACTTGATGGTGCGCAGAACCGACAAGTCCGGCTGTTGCTCGGGGTTGGAGGACTGTTCAGGCGCTGAGACACGGACTGACGGTGTATGACCGGTGCGCCGCCGCCCTCTGGACGCTACCGAGCGATCAGATCGCAGACGACGTGTTGTTGAGGGGCCAGAGCGTTTCGCGACGCCGTCAGCCTTACCTGGTCTTGCCCTCATCACCGATCCCTTTGAGTTCGCCAAGGGGCGATTAGCTCGGAGCGGCGCGACAATGCCAGTCGAAACTTGGGCGCGATCAGCGCCCCTTTTTGCTGTCGTCCAGGAGTGGCAGCCGCACGGTGACGGTCTTGCCGCCATCCTCAATGAACACCACGCCAGCGGCTTGCAACGCGCCTTCCAGCTTGCGCCATTTGCTGACCAGACCCTCCTGGCCCTGTTCGTAGCGGGAGATGGTGTTGGGATTGACCCCGGAATGCTCGGAGAGATCGATCAAGGTCCAGCCCAAACCAGCTCGAGCCATGCGCAGATGCTGAGCACTGATCATGGGACGATCCCCCTTCGTTCCGAACGGTTCTTGGCCTTAAAGCCCATCGAATCCCCCGAAAAACCGCCACTTCTGCGGACGAATCAGAAAGAGCGAAAATTATATCGGAATTGACTGGAATGTGCCTCTGAAACGAGCTTCAGTCGGTTCAAGGCGATGTTTTATATCGTTCTTTGCTGATCGGGAGGTATCCCATGTCTTCTCCTGCTGTGCTGGCGATTGAGACGGCTCGTTACGGAAGCCTGTCCGAGGAATTGAGGGCTCGGTTCGCCGACCTCGACGAGGAGACCCTGCAAGACACGCTGGAAGGTCTGAGCGAGCTCCCCGAGCTGCTGAAGGCGATCATGCGATCGAGCCTTCTGGATGAGGCTTATGCCTTTGGCTTGAAGGGCAGGCTCTCGGAGATGAAAGAGAGATTGGACCGGCTGGTCGAGCGCTCTTCCAGGAAGCGAGAGCTGGTCTGTGAGTCCATGGTGAGGTCAGGCCTCGCCAAGCTCCTGGCCGAAGACTTTGCCGTCTCTCTGAGACAGGGAATCCCTAAGCTCGAGGTTCTGGACGAAGCCAAGATCTCCGAACCCTACCTGATCCCCCAACCACCCAAGCTCGATCGAGCCGGCCTTCTCTCTGCTTTGAAGCGGGGGGAGATAGTGGAAGGCGCCTCCCTGATCGACGGCCACCCCCATCTGCATGTGAGGACCAAATGAAGCCGGAAACACATCTGCATCTTCGCCGTATCGAGCAGCATCCCAGGGACGAAGGGGACAGTCCATCTGCAGGTCTATCAGGAACAGAAGCTCTCCCACCTGAGCACATGACGAGCGACGGCCACGCCAAACTCGCGCCGGAGCCACCGCGCTCGCTGAGAATGGCCCACGAGGAAAGCCAAGTTCTCGGGTTGGGGAGAAAAGGTAAGGCCGTATTTGGACGAGCCGTGCGGGAGAGGCAGTTTGCCGGGACAACGGTGATGCCGGATGGCTTCTCCCGTGATCAGCTGAAGAAGCTGGTGCGGGATGTGGATGTCAAACATGTCCAGACCCGGGAGTTCGATGGAAAGCGACTGAGTTACATCGAAGGCTGGTACGCCATCGCCCAAGCCAATGCCATCTTCGGTCATGCCGGCTGGGACCGGGAGATGGTTCACTTCGAGCGAGTAATGGAGAGGACAAGAAGCGACTCCATCGTCACCTGTGGCTACATGGCCAGGGTGAGGATCCGGGTCAGGGCTGGATCGACCGAGGTGATCCGGGAAGGCACCGGCTGGGGCTCGGCCGCTGCCTCCACTGCCACAGCGGCCAATGAGCGAGCCCTCAAGGCTGCGGAGACCGATGCCACCAAACGAGCCTTATCCACCTTCGGTGCGAGCTTCGGTCTTAATCTCTACGACAAAGATCATGTCCCCCTCAAACCCAGACCAGTGTTCGCGCTCTTTGCTCCCGATGGGCGTCCCCTAGACGATACCCTCTCCCCAGAGGCCTTCAGCACCGGTCTTCGTCAGCTGATCGAGGTCTGCAAAGACACCCACCAAATCGATCAACTCTCCCGCCACAACCGAGCCTCTCTCGCCGATCTCCGGATCCAAGTCCCAACCCTGCGCAATGCCCAGGGCGTTCACTTTGCCGATCTATTGCTGCGATTGATGCAGCGAAGAAGGGAAAAGGTGAGCGCATTCCGTGATGCCAGCACACATCCCGCGCCCGAGGCAGAGACGAGTGCTGGCGTCGACGAGGCTGGTGCTGCGTCCGGAATGAGGACGAGCAGCAGCATCGGCAACGGGCTTAACGCCGGCCCCAGCGAGAGCTCTGGGACAAATATCGCCTACAGCGAGGCTAGCCCCGAGACCACAACGGAGATGAGTAGTAGGGCCGGCGAGACTGCTTCCGCCACCGATGCGGCTGCCGCAGACAACAGCGGGCGGCCGGATGCTCCGAACGAGGGCGCGGGGACGGTCATCGGTCTCGTGGAGACCTCTCTCGAGGCCGCCGCGGCTACCTTGGATGGAAACGGACAGCCAAATGGCGGAAGCAATGATGCCGGGGACTCTTCAGGGCGTCAGAGCTCTGCTGGCGAAGCCGAAGGAAATCTTGCCGGCAATGGCCGTGGCGCGAACGAAGCCCGCATTGAAGGTGATAGGGGTGCGATCCCGGCCAGTCTTAGCGACGGGGACGCTGGGGATGCCGATGGCGCCGATACCATGCACGATGACGGATTGCCACGCAGACGCTCGGACAGCCCGTCCGTGCGCACCACCCTCGGACCGGGAGAAGTATTCCGCCATTATACCGGTCAGTCGTCTCGCCGGGGGACGCCCCACCCATTTCCAAGCCGCTCGGAGGTACCATTGTCCAAGCCGGCTGTTGCAAGCAGCATCGCGCTGACTTCGGCAGTTGCGACGTCAGAAGGGAAGTCTGCTTCCAGGGGCTCAGCAGCAACAACCAGCGACCGACCAAGCGAGGTATCTCCTCCGGCATTCCTCTCAGCGCCAGCCCAAATTGAAGCGAAAAATGACTCTCCCGAAAATGTGAAACCGGCGCTGGGTAATCCAGCTTCAACTCTATCGGACGTTACGGACACCCGGTCCGCGCCTGATCCTAGCCCGACGCCACACTCCAAGATCGCGTTGGGCTTGAAGATCGATAAGTCCAAGCTCTGGTTAGGTCTCGAGCCGAGGATTCGCGACAAGGCGCATCTAAGACGCGTGGCGGAGCTTCCGTGCCTAATCTGTAACCGCCAGCCCTCCCACGCCCATCATCTTCGCTTTGCTCAGCGCCGGGGGCTAAGCCAAAAGGTCAGCGACGAGTATGTCGTACCTCTCTGTGCCCTCCATCATGGCGATCTGCATCAAAGCTCATCCGAGCAGGGGTGGTGGAAGAGGCAAAAAATCGACCCGATCGCGATTTCCGCGGAATTGTGGACAAAAAGTCTGAGTTTGGGCCGATCACATTCCAGATGAGCTGAAGGTTTCGTTGCGTGGCGCTAGTAAAGCAGCGGCTTCCGCGCGACCAGTCGAATTTGAGTCAAGCCCGGGCGCAAATGCGCATATATTTTGCATAAAAGGTTACAAATTGCGCGTCCAAACATACGGTCGACGATTTCTACCTTAGGCGGCCAGCGGTGGGCAAACCTTCTCGAGCTTATGACGTTAAACCCTGCCGCCGAGAATAAGTTCGCGATATTCATTGGACTCCACGTGTATAGGTGTTGATCCCGATTATTTGGAACAAATTTTGTGTCATACCGCTCACAAGGGACGACAATTATTGCCGACCCTCCCGGTTTCAGCTTATCAAATAGCAACTTTGCAATACCCAGGGGGGCCACTGTGTGCTCAAGGGCGTGATTGGAAACGACAACGTCGAACGCGTCGTTAGGCAATTCCTCAAGACTCTCAACCATCTCAAGATGCAACTTCGAGGCATAGGCGCGCGCTTCCGCGTTAATTTCCACTCCAACTTTCCTGGCCGCATTCAGAGAGGCCAACAAAAAACCCCCACCCGCGCCAAAATCCAATACAGAATCGGTACTTTTGACAAACTCTGAAAACTTTTCGGCATTTAGCGAACCCGAGAGCATGCCCACCGACGATTGCCAGTCAAAGTAATCAGCATCGTAATGGGCTACGACTAAATCTTCAGTCCCAGAAGCGTCGCTCATTTAAATCCCCGCGAGTGCGGATGCATCGATTGCGCCGTATTTTTGAAGTCGAAAGCCATTCCCAGCCCTCGTCCAACCGGTAGATTATATCAAACGTTTACGCCGGGGAGCCAGAGTTATCCGACCACTCAACAATGCGACATGCTCCGAAGCTCTTTGCGCCTGAACAACCCACTCTATATCGCCTGCTGCATCCATCTTCCTTCAAGGTGCCACTCTCTTAGACACTCGCATTAAGAGGTTAGCGTCACTTGCGAGGGTCGGAGCCTGCAAACCACTAAATCGCGGCAGACGACC
>Ga0206886_1057_pt1 | contig 24195 bp, 35 predicted proteins | sample Alteio_BWOrgHeat_92_FD_152952 | JGI IMG/M metagenome (GOLD analysis project Ga0206886, IMG submission 152952) | Enriched cells from forest soil in Barre Woods Harvard Forest LTER site, Petersham, Massachusetts, United States - Alteio_BWOrgHeat_Nextera2 ... | reverse complement strand
GTAGGAGGTCGCCCCGGCCTTGATGGCCTTCATGATGTTCTGCTGTTCGGATTCTGCCGTCAGCATGACGAAGGCCGTATCGGTGTAATCCGGCTTCGCACGGAAATAGCTCAGCACCTCGAGGCCCGAGATGGTGGGCATGTTCCAATCCAGGAAAACGATATCGTAGGGCTGGCCGGCGTCGCGTGCCTTCTGAACGAGATCGATGGCTTCGTTACCGTCGGCGGCGGTTTGCACGTTGGTTATTTTTGATTCTTGCAACGTGTTGCGCACGAATTGCCGGATCAAAAAATGATCGTCGGCAATGAGAACCTTAAGGCTGGCAAGTTGACTCACTTTTCTTCTCCATCGCAGATTCTTCAGGAGCGTCTATTGCGCGGGATAATGGCAAGCACCAGACAAGGGACCGGGGCTTGAAAGTCCGGCAATGATTTTTCTCACAAAAATCTTGCCGCATGGTTAAGGAGGGGGTGGAGTCTCAGGAGATAGCTATAATAGCAGGAAACGCCTTGGTTTTGATCGCTTTTTTGCCGCCTTATGAATTGGCCGTTTTTGCTAACACTTTTTTAAGCTCCTGAAAAATCGAGCAAATCAGGCAGCTACCGGAGTCTTAAGAATTGCCTCGATGGCGGCGTGGACTTCCTCGACGCTCTTCATGCCATCGACCGTACGGAGAAGGCCCTTTTGCTTGTAGTAAGGCAGAATGGGTTCCGTTTGCTGGTGATAGGTTTTGAGGCGGGTTTTCATGGTTTCGGGATTATCGTCGGGGCGCGAGGTGAATTGGGTACCGCCGCACTCATCGCACACGCCGTCTTCTTTCGTCTGGCGAAGCGTTTTGTGATAGCCGGCGCCGCAGTTAGCACAAGAAAAACGGCCCGCTACGCGCTGGATGAGCTCGGGTTCATCCACTTTTAGTTCAATGACAGCATCGAGTTTTTTCTTCTTCGTGGCCAGCATATGATCGAGAGCTTCGGCCTGCGGCACGGTGCGAGGAAATCCATCAAGAATGAAGCCATTATCGCAATCGGCGAAACCGATACGATCTTCGATGAGCTTGATCATTAAGGCATCGGGTACCAGCTGGCCGGCTTTCATGATTTTTTCGGCTTCGAGGCCGAGCGGTTCCTTGAATTTGATGGAAGCGCGCAGCATATCGCCAGTCGAGAGTTGGAGAAGGCCGTGTTTTTCTTGCAGGAGATGGGCCTGAGTGCCTTTACCGGCACCGGGCGGCCCTAGAAGGATGATGTTCATGCGCTCCCCTTATCCGTGGGATTCCTCTACCCCGAGAGGGGGAGAGGAAGCGAAAACTTAGGCTTAGCTTTTTTGCTAAGCCTTAGTTTTCGCCGGTGAGGGGGCGACTCTCCCATGGAGACTCCACCCTCACCAAGAAAATCTAAGCAAATTTCTGAAGAAGAAATTTGCCAAGATTTTCTATCCTCTCCCTCCTATGGAGGGAGAGGAAATTGTTGCTAAGTCCCTCCGCCGCGCAGACGGGATTTTTTGATCAGGCCTTCATACTGATGAGCAATCATGTGCGACTGGATACGCGAGAGCGTATCGATCGTCACGCTCACGACAATCAGCAGCGAGGTGCCCCCGAGATAGAACGGGATGGCACCTTTGCTCATCAGGAATTCGGGCAGCAAGCAGATGGTTGCAAGATAAATTGCGCCGAGAACGGTGAGGCGCGTGAGCACATAATCGAAATAGTCGGCGGTGTTTTTGCCGGGACGTATGCCGGGCACGAAGCCGCCGTATTTTTTGAGATTGTCGGCGGTATCGACCGGATTGAACACAACGGCTGTATAGAAGAACGCAAAAAAGACAATCAGCGCGGCATAGAGAACCATAAAGAGCGGCTTGCCATGGCCGAGCATGGTGACGATATCGGCCATCACGCCACCCTTCTGCTGAACATTGGTGAAGCTCGCAAGGGTGAGCGGGAACAACAGCAAGGAACTTGCAAAAATAGGCGGAATAACGCCGGACGTATTGATTTTGAGCGGCATATGAGAAGCCTCGCCGCCATACATGCGATTACCCACCTGGCGCTTTGGATATTGCACAAGGATTCGACGCTGGGCCCGCTCGCAGAATACGCAAACCGCCAACACGCCGAAGATCAGCGCGATGATGACCAGAATGAACCAGGTGGAGAGTGCGCCGGTGCGGCCGAGTTCGAGGGTTTGCGCCATGGCATGAGGAAGATTGGCGACGATGCCGGAATAGATGATCAGCGAGGTACCGTTGCCGATGCCTCTGGCTGTGATTTGTTCGCCGAGCCACATGAGAAAAATTGTACCGCCGGTTAGCGTCGCCATGGTGCTGATGCGGAAGAAAGGACCGGCAATAACGACCGCCGAGCCACCCATCATATTTTCGAGACCGATGGAGAGCGCGTAGGATTGCACGACGGCAAACAGCACCGTGAGGTAGCGCGAATATTGATTGAGCTTGATGCGGCCCTGCTCACCTTCTTTTTTGAGCGCTTCGAATTGCGGAAGGATGGCCGAGAGCAATTGCACGATGATGGAAGCGGTGATGTAGGGCATAACGCTGAGAGCGAAGATGGTCATACGTTTCAGGGCGCCGCCCGAGAACATATCGAACATGCCGAGAATGCCGCCGGCATGCTGGGTGAAAAGCGAGCTGAGCGTAAAGGGATCGATGCCGGGAATGGGTATATAGGTGCCGAGGCGATAGACAATCAGCGCCAGCACCGTGAATTTGATACGGCTTTTAAGCTCGGTGGCCTTGGAAAAGGCATCGAGACTCATATTGCCTGCGAGAGATTCGGCGGGAGAGGCCATGGTCCATTTCGGCTAACGAATTGAAAGTAGCCCCTGATATAGAGATTTAAGTCCTGCAAAACAAGTGCGCCATACCGCAAAGCAATATGCGATAGACAGTGGGTCAGAATCGAAGAAAACTCCGTTTCCCACGCTATCCCGGCCTCAAAATAACAACTCCCGGCATCTGGAGCTTTCCATGACCACTTTCACCCGTCGCGTCGCCGGCTTTTTTGTTGTTGTCCTCATGGTCACGGGATTGAGCACCCGAGGCTGGTCGGCTGACGAGGTGAACACGACATCGCGGGTTGTGGCGGCGACGATCTTTCCTGATCGCGCAATCGTCACTCGGGAAGCAAAAGTTCATGTCGGCACCGGAGCTCACACGATTGTAATCGCCGATGTTCCTGCAGGGCTGGATGAAAACACTTTGCGCGTTCAGGGCAAGGGCAGCGCGGCTGTTAAAATCGGCACGGTGGAAGTGAAGCGCGTTTTCCTGACGGAAGCGGCCAATGCCGCGCAGCGCGAAAAAACGACGGCCATCGAAGCCAAACAAAATGAGAAGGCTTTGGTCGAAGCCGAGATTAAGGCGCTCAATACGCGCGAGACATTCATCGATCATATCGTGGGAGCCGGCGCTGGTAAAACTGACGGCTCGGGCATAACGAAGCTCGATTTCTCGCCTGAGAAATGGACGCAGGCCTGGGGCTTGATCCAGAGCGGCATGGCGGAAACGGGAAAAAATCTCGCCAACGATAATATCGCGATCAAAAAGATAGATGCGGATATTACAAAGCTTCAGCAAGAGCTGGCCCAGATCACTTCACAACAGGCCAAAGAACGGCGCGATGTTCATGTGCAGATTGAGGCGGCGCAGGATACGGATTTGCAGCTCTCTCTTAACTATCAGACTTATGGCGCGCGCTGGATGCCGGTTTATGACGCGCGGCTGGATACAGCCGCCAGCACGCTGGCGCTTGAGCAATATGGACAAGCGCTGCAGCAAACCGGCGAGGATTGGAATAATGTCGAGCTGACACTATCTACCGCGCGGCCCTCTTTTGGCTCCGAAATGCCGCAGCTGACGGAGTGGATCGTACAGCTTTATCGGCAGATGAGGGCATATGGCGGCGTTAGCATGAACGCGGCAAGATTGGCGGCCCCGGCGGCGCCTGTGGCGATGGAGCAGCAAAGCATGGATGCCATGGCTAAAAGTGAGGCTCCCGTGCCCGCGATGCCTCAGCAAGCGATTGTGCAATCTTCCGAATATGCGGCGGAGTTTCGAGTGCCGGGCCAGGTTGATTTAAAATCGGCCGCCAATCCGACAAAAATGTTTATCGGCTCGGCGCATATGTCGGTCACGCTCAATGCGCGAGTGACGCCGCGCCTGGCGCAAGTGGCTTACCTCTTCGCCAAGGCAAAGAACGAAGAAAAATATCCGCTGATACCGGGCACGGTCGCCAAATATCGCGATGGCGCTTTTATCGGCAATGCGGAGCTGGAGATGCTGCGTTCCGGTGAGACAGCCGATCTTTCGTTTGGTACGGATGATCGCGTTAAAGTGACTTACAAGAGAACGAAGGATGAGAAAGCTAATCCGGCGCTGGTTTTGGTTGGTGATATGAAAATCGAACGCACTTATGAAACCAAAATTCAGAATCTGCATAAGGACGCAATCGATTTGACTGTGTTTGAACAGTATCCGACCTCAGGCGATGCGGATGTCAAAACCGAGCTAGTCGATGATGTGACCACGCCGGGCTATGAAAAAGATCCGGATAGCCGCCCGGGCGTGATCACCTGGACGACCAACCTCAAGCCGCAGGAAGAAAAGATATTCACCCTCGGATTCCGGGTGAAATACCCGAAGGATCAGCAGGTGATGGGCCTATAGGCGGGAGTTAAGCCGCCGTCTCTTTCGATATGAAAGCAGTCACGATGCAATGCCGGGCTTTGTCGAGTTCGCTCACTGTTTTATGGGGTCATGCAGAGAGATTACAGGAATTTCCTTTACCCGGCAGAGAGGACTATTCGTTCTTTCAAGAGTTAAAAATTCATCGGCCGGATCGTCAAGAAGAGCAATCATCCTCTCGCCTGGATCGAGTCTTCCCCGGCAAGCAACGATCAGGATGTTGGCATCTACATAGGTTTTAATAATCGTCATTAGGCTATCTGCCGCGCCGGCGCCTCGTATCTTCCAGCACTTCGTCGACGCTGAGAAGCGGCACTCCGCTGGCAATGACCTTGCGTCGCGATTTCATCAGGAGCTTGCCCAGCGGGGTTTTGGGCTTATAGCTTTCTTTCTTCTCGGCCTTTTTTTTGAGGCGAGGTTTTTTTTCCGGAAATCGTATCGAGCCGTCCATGCGCTACTCCTTCCCCACCACAATAACATAGGGTGCAGCCCATTTTCGCAAAACTATGCGTAGCTAAATAATTCCTATAATTACAGCAAGTTAAGCCGCCGCCTCTTTCGAGGCGGCCGGCGGCTCTTTCTTTATTTTGTCGTCTTTGGCTTTGTCGGTCTTCTTTTCGTTTTTCATTGTATCCAGCAACTGCCAGAGGGGCTTGCCGTTGGTGAGTTCGCGGCAATTGAAGCGCGCGACTTCTTCGAGAGAACCGGTGGCTTCCCATACCGTGAGCTGGCGCTTGGCGCTGTTACCCTGCTCCAGCATGGAGAGAAGCGTGTCGCGGTAGGGTTCGTAATCCATCGCGGCATATTGCGGACGGATACGGTCGAGCCACTTCTTGATATCGTCGGCAATCGGAATGGTATCGCCGTTGCTGTTGCAAACCAGACGGGCATCGAGCCCGTAGCGCATGGCGCGCCATTTGTTTTCGCGCAGGCGCCAGTTGCTGGGACGTGGCATTTCCTCGAGCCAGCTTTGGTTGTGATCGAACCACAGGCCGAGGGCATGCACGAAGGAAGTGATGGCCAGCGCTTCGCCCAAATTGGAGAGCTGATCGCAGACGCGAATTTCGAGCGTGCCGTAATGCGGGCTTGGCCGCAGATCCCACCACAGATCCTTGAGGCTGCGGATGGATTGCGCACGGTAAACCGCCTGCACCAGCGAAACATATTCCTGCCAGGTGTGGAAGTTGTAGGGCATGCCGGCGATCGGCAGCGATTCCGCGATGGTCGGGCGGATCGAGGCGAGGCCTGTATCCACGCCATCCTCGAAAGGCGAGCCGGCAGCCAGCGCGATGAGGTGTGGGAGGAAATGCATGTAGAAGTTGTGATAGCGGATGCACTTCTCGGGGCTGGCCATACCAATATGGATATGGGTGCCGAGTTGCGCGAAGCGCTGATTGAAAATCTTGCGGCCTTCTTGCAGATATTCGTAGCGCGGATCTTCCACGCGTTGGCAATCGGCCAGCTTGATGGTCGGCGGGCGGCCGGTGCCGGTTACGAGCAGATCGCGCTTGGCCGCGAGATCGATGACCATGCGGACATTCTTGCCCATCTGATCTTCAACATCGCGCACGTTGTGGCAGATGCCGGTGGTCGTTTCGACCATATGTTTGAGCAATTCTTTTTTGATCGTCGGCTGATTGGCCTCGGCGATAATCTCGAGACCTTTATGGGCTGGCTTCAACGTGCTTTTTTCCAGCAGCGCGAGTTCGAACTCAACGCCGAGGGTGAGCGGTTCGCTTTTGGCGAAAACCAGCTGGTCGTTGATGTCTTTCAATTCCTTTTGACGGACGGCGTCTTCCTTCTTGCTTTCGAAAACGCCTTTAAACCAGTGAACTACGGACATGGTGGTCCTCCCTTTATTCTTGATTAAAAACGGCAGGAACTTGCTTCTCTTGTGCGGCTCGGAGCCCTAAGGCGTTGTATTCAGTCAGGAGCCAATTCCTCTTTTGAGGATAAAAAAACAATCAGGAAGCTCTACGGGACCTACGATACATTCTATCATACCAATGTCAATTTGGCGCAGCGCAACAAATGAATATGGTTAACCGCATGATATAAAATAATTTTTTATTTTACGCGCGAACAATTTGCGAACGCCTCTCATCTTGGCGGCCGTTGCGCGCTTCTTGCGACTCTGATGAAAGTTATTCGGAGGCTTTGGCCGCTTTTACTTTCGGCTTTGGCTCTTTCTTGACGATGAGCGTCACGGCGCCGCCGGCTTTTTCGACCGCTTCTTTGGCCGATTTGGAAATGCCGGCCACATTGACTTGCACTTTCGCCTTAAATTCACCCTTGCCGCCGATGAGCCGGACGCCGTCTTTCGCACGGGAAATGAGATGCGCGGCCAGAAGGCTTTCGAAGGTGATTGCCTGCTTGATATCCACGCGGCCATCATCGATCGCCTTTTGCAGACGGCCGAGATTGATCTCCGCATAATCCTTCGAGAAAATGTTGTTGAAGCCGCGCTTTGGCATACGGCGATGGATCGGCATCTGGCCGCCTTCGAAGCCGCGAATGCTAACGCCGGTGCGGGCCTTTTGGCCTTTCACGCCACGCCCGCAGGTTTTGCCTTTGCCCGAGCCAATGCCGCGACCAACCGTGATACGGGTCTTGCGGGCGCCTTTGTTATCTCTCAGATCGTTGAGCTTCATTGTCGTTACTTCCCTTCTTCAACTTTTATCAAATGCTTTACCTTGAAGATCATGCCGCGCACGGCGGGTGTATCTTCGAGTTCGCGACGTGCGCGAATTTTGCCGAGGCCGAGACCGATCAGCGTTTCTTTCATGCCGGGCTTATTGCCCGTCGTGCCGCCGATTTGGGTGACGGTAACGGTTTTGCCGGACGGCTTCTTCTTGGTTTGGGTCGCGGTTGTCATGTTCTATCTTATCCCTGGTGTTGGTAAAGTTCTCGCGCTGGCGCGCAGCCAGCTTGCCGTGACCTGGTCATGGTGCGGCAAAGGACGAGCTAAAGAAACTCTTCTTATACCGCGCAAATGGGCCTTCGCATATTGAAGTAGCACATTCTCCTGATTACTCGCAGCAATCGGGTCTATATCTAGAAGACCGCCGCGCGTAGTAACCTCTGCTTCAATAGTATCGCCCACCTGTATTCCCGTTGGCTTTTCGGTCTTCAAGACCGTGGCGAGACGGCCCCGGTCACTGCCGGAATCACGCAATGTCCAAATTTCCCAATGCTTGTCGGCTATCACAATGCCGGGGTCAATATTTTCGACAATATATTGCATGGCGTTGTCCTAATGACCCTGTCCTAGGCGTCCTTACCTTCGAGTTGCTCGGCCTGCTTCTTGCCGAGGATTTCGCTGACCTTTTTGCCGCGGCGCATGGCGACGGAGCGGGGGCTGGAAACCTGTTCGAGGGCGTTGAAGGTTGCCTTGATCATGTTGTGCGGATTGGATGATCCGACCGATTTGGCGACCACATCGTGGATACCGAGCGCTTCGAAAACGGCGCGCATCGGACCACCGGCGATGATACCGGTACCGGCGGGAGCCGCACGCAAAACAACGCGCCCTGCCCCGTAACGGCCCTTAACATCGTGATGCAACGTGCGGCCTTCGCGGAGCGGAATGCGGCGCAAACGGCGGCGGCCGGCTTCGGTCGCCTTACGAATGGCTTCGGGAACTTCGCGTGCCTTGCCAGTGCCGAGACCGACGCGGCCTTTGCCATCGCCAATCACAACCACCGCGGCCATGGCGAAACGCTTACCGCCTTTGACCACTTTGGCGACGCGATTAATGCCGACGAGCTTTTCGATCAGCTCGCCATCGCGATCTTCGCCTTCTTCTCTTTTTCTACGCTCTGGTTTTGCCATATTTCGTTCCTTCGTTTACATCGCTATCTTGACTGGGATAAACAAAAACTAGTGCTTACCCTTCTTAACTGGAGGCGCATAGGCTCTCCTTCTCCATCGCAATCGATCGGGTGCCTCTTCAAAAACCTTTCGGCCAACCCAAAAGCGTGGCTGCCAACTTCGGCCCTGCTGTCCACAAGCCCTGATAAACGGGTGCTCTTTCCTATTTTTTTATCTTTATCATCTTCTACTACGATAATGGACAGGTGTACGCGTTCTCTTTGGCTATCATTCTCGCCGGAATCAACAGAGACAATTTTCGCCGGGCCAAATCTTTTGGCCAATCCGCGATGAACGGTTCTGGCTAAATCACCTATAGTTTTGGTCTCAGGCATCTTGCTCTCTCTCAAAAAATCAAAACGACAGACCGGCGGCGCGGGCCGCATCGGCTAATTCCTTGACGCGGCCGTGATAGATACGTCCACCGCGATCGAACACGACTTCCTTGATGCCGGCCTTGACGGCGCGTTCGGCAATCAATTGACCGATAGTTTTGGCGGCTTCCTTGTTGGCGCCGGTTTTCAACTTGCTGCGCAAATCCTTCTCGACGGTTGAGGCGGCAACTAATGTTTTGCCGTTCTTGTCGTCGATGACCTGGGCATAGATATGCTTGCCCGAACGATAGATCGAGAGGCGCAGGCGGCCGCGCGACTTCTGCGCGAGCGAATAACGATTGCGCGTGGTGCGGCGGTTGCGAACTTCGAGTGTGCTTAGCATTATTTCTTCTTCCCTTCTTTACGGCGTATCCATTCGCCCTGATACTTGATGCCCTTACCCTTATACGGCTCCGGCTTTTTGAAGCCGCGGATTTCGGCGGCGATCTGGCCGACTTTTTGTTTGTCGGTGCCGGAGATGGTGACAACGGTTTGCTTGTCGACCTTCGCCGTGATGCCTTCAGGGATCGGATATTTGATTTCGTGGCTGAAGCCGAGCTGAAGGACCAGATCCTTGCCGGCCAAAGCGGCACGGAAACCGACGCCTTCGATTTCAAGTACAATCTTAAAACCGTCGGTTACGCCCTTGACCATGTTGTTGATGTTGTTGCGGGTGGTGCCCCACAAAACGCGCGCGCGCTGGGTATCCTCACGCATCGAGACGGCGACTTTGCCATCGGCAATCTTGAGCTCGACCTCATGAGGAATGTCGAGCGAAAGAGTGCCGCCCTTCCCCTTAATGGCGACCTTATGGTCTTTCACTTCAGCCGTCACGCCTTGCGGCAGGGCTACGGGATATTTACCGACACGGGACATAATTCAGCTCCAACTCCTTAAAAGATCCGGCATAAAACTTCACCGCCGACATTCGCGGCACGCGCTTCGTTATCCGAAAGCACGCCACGCGGGGTCGACAGGATCGAAACACCAAGGCCGTTAAACACTTTGCCCAAATCGGCGATGCCGGAATAAACCCGGCGTCCCGGCTTGGAGACGCGCTCGATCTTGCGGATCGCGGGTGCGTCTTCGTGATATTTGAGCTCGATCTCGAGTTCGGCCTGGCCATGGCCCTGCTGAACTTCGGTGTAGCCGCGAATATACCCTTCACGCTGCAAGGCTTCGAGCACATTCTTACGCAATTTCGACGATGGGCTGGTCACTTTCGGCATCTTGGCCATTTGCCCATTGCGAATGCGCGTTAACATATCGCCTAATGTATCGGTCACTGACATTGGCTTCCCCCTTACCAGCTCGCCTTGGTCACGCCGGGAATCTGGCCATTGTTGGCCAATTCACGCAGCTTGATGCGGCATAATTTGAATTTGCGGTAATTTCCGCGTGGACGTCCGGTGAGCGCACAGCGGTTACGCTGACGAACGCGCGCGGCGTTGCGCGGCGTTTTGGCGAGCAGCATCACGGCAGTGAAGCGCTCTTCCATCGGCGTTTCCTTATTCATGATGATCGCCTTGAGCTTTTCGCGGCGCACACGGTAACGCTTGGCCAGCGCGCGGCGGTTTTTCTCTTTTTCGATCATACAGGTCTTGGCCATAGGCTCTCCTTCTCTACTGCTGGAACGGCATATCGAAGCCACGCAACAATTCGCGCGCTTCATCATCGGTTTTGGCGGTGGTGCAGATGACGATATCCATACCGCGGATTTCGTCGATCTTGTCGTAATCGATTTCCGGAAACACGATCTGCTCCTTGAGACCGAGCGCGTAATTGCCGCGGCCATCGAAGCTTTTTGGCGAGACACCGCGGAAGTCGCGCACGCGCGGCAGGGCAATGTTCACCAGACGATCGAGGAATTCGTACATTTTCTCGCTGCGCAGGGTGACCTTGCAGCCGATGCCGAGGCCGCCGCGCAGCTTGAAGGAGGCGATGGCCTTCTTCGAGTTGATGATCAGCGCCTTCTGGCCGGCGATGAGCGCGAGCTCTTCGGCGGCATTTTTGGTTTTCTTGCTGTCGTTCACGGCTTCGCCGACGCCCATATTGATGACGATCTTATCCAGACGCGGCACTTCGAGCGCGTTGGTGTAGCCGAACTTCTTCACGAGCGCGGGCTTGACGGTTTCGTCGTAGCGCTTGCGCAGGCGCGGCTGGTATCTATCTTTCTTCGCTGCAGTCATTTCTCGTTCCTCAATCAATCACTGCGCCTGAACGGCGGGCAAACCGCACCTTGCGGTCTTTTTCCATTTTAAATCCGGCGCGCACAGGCTTGTTATCTTTCGGATCGATATGCGCGACGTTTGAAATATGAATCGACGCTTCGCGGCGCACGATGCCGCCCTGCGGATTACCCTGCGAGGGCTTGGTGTGGCGGGCGACCATGTTGATGCCCGACACAACGACGCGATTTTCACGCGGCAATACGGTGGTGACTTCGCCGATCTTGCCCTTATCCTTGCCGGCAATGACGATCACGCGATCCTTTTTTTTGATCTTTAGCTTCATCACAACACTCCAAACACTGGCGTCATGCCCGCGCAGGCGGGCATCCATTTTGCGGACTCGCCGCTTAAACTCAATTCCATCATTCGGCTCTTGCCGAAGATGGATCCCCGCCTACGCGGGGATGACGAAAAAAGAGACATCACAGCACCTCTTCCGCGAGGGAGATGATTTTCATGAAACCGAGATTACGCAATTCGCGCGTCACGGGTCCAAAGATGCGGGTGCCGATCGGCTCCTGTTCCTTGTTGATGAGAACGGCGGCGTTGCTGTCGAAACGGATGACGCTGCCATCCGCACGGCGCAGCGCAAAACGCTGACGCACGATGACGGCCTTGTGCACATCGCCCTTCTTCACGCGCCCGCGCGGAATGGCTTCCTTGATCGAGACGACGATCACGTCGCCGATACCGGCCACCTTGCGCTTCGAACCGCCGAGAACCTTGATGCAGGCAACGGCTTTCGCGCCGCTGTTGTCTGCCACATCAAGGACTGTTTCCATCTGGATCATGATACTTTTCCATTCAACGCTTTTGTTTCTATCTTAGGATCGAGTAAAATCGATCCTTAACTCTCTGTGGTAACATTTTGCCTTCAACTTTATTGCGGGCGCACCGCCAAACATTGCATCCTCGAACGCAGCAATGCGACTAGGAGGAACAATTGCATCTATCGAAAAATGAGGATGACGACGATCCGTCGTATTATCCTGCAGTCCCCGAAAACTTAGATAGCCGCCTAAATCTCGCGCCACCTTTTTTGCCAAGTTCTCTACATTCAGCACATCCTGAGAAGACAAATTCTGGCTATCCATCACTACAGTAAATGCTTCCATATCAGGCCTCCTTCTTTTTCGTCTTACTTTGAATTTGAGTATCACCTTCAACCAGCGTCCAGCGCTTGCGCTTGCTAATTGGGGCGCATTCGATGATCTCGACTTTTTCGCCGACCTTGCGGGTGTTCTTTTCATCGTGCGCGGCGTATTTCTTCGAGCGCTTGATATATTTTTTGTAAATCGGATGCATGACGCGGCGTTCGACCAAAACCGTTATGGTCTTGTCGCCCTTGTCACTCACCACTACTCCACTCAATACACGACGCGGCATTTTATCCTCTCATTTCCTTAGGCGGCCGATTTCTTGGCCGGTTTTGCTTTCGGGGCCTTTTTGCCCTCCTGAGCCTGAACACCTCGTACGCGCTCACCTGTAATGCTCATGATGCGCGCGATTTCCTTGCGGACCTGGCGAACACGATCGCTGTTGGCGAGCTGGCCGGTGGCGCGCTGGAAGCGCAGGTTGAACTGCTCCTTGCGCAACTCGGCGAGGCGCGTTTCCAGCTCCTTGTCTGTCTTCTGCCGGATATCGGCGATTTTTGCTTCGGTCTTGGCCATAATTAATCCCTTCCCTTACACCGCGGCTTCGCGCTGTACGAATTTTGTCTTGATCGGCAATTTGGCGGCTGCGAGGCCGAACGCTTCTTTGGCAACCGTAATCGGCACGCCATCCATCTCGAACATGATGCGACCGGCATGCACGCGGGCAACCCAGAATTCCGGCGTGCCTTTGCCTGAGCCCATTCGGACTTCGGCGGGTTTGCGCGAGACGGGAACATCCGGGAAAATCATGATCCACAAACGGCCCTGACGTTTCATCGCGCGGGTGATGGCGCGACGTGCGGCTTCGATCTGGCGCGCGGTGATACGTTCCGGCTGCATGGCTTTCAGGCCATAGGCGCCGAAGCTCAGGCGGAAACCGCCCTTGGCGGCGCCGTGAATGCGGCCTTTATGTGCCTTGCGGTACTTGGTGCGCTTTGGTTGAAACATAACGTTCTTCCTTAGTTACAATTCAGTGTCGAGTTAAGTAATTGCTTCGTAGTTTTTACTGTCTCTTCACGCGATGCGGCACTTACCGCACGGATATCGGGAGAGGTAAAAACATACGTAACAGAGAAAATGTTTGCCGCGGCGATCAAAAGGGCGCCAGCTAGCTCCCTTTTAGTCCAGCTTCTTCTCTGTAAAGTTCCTGTTCCATCACTCATCTGTACCTCTTATGACCTTTGCGGCTGACCTTCGAGGACGCGCTTCTCTTGCGCCATCGGGTCATGCTCCATGATTTCGCCACGGAAAATCCAAACCTTCACGCCGCAGGTGCCCATCGTGGTGAAGGCGGTTGCGACGCCGTAATCGATATCCGCACGCATTGTGTGCAAGGGCACGCGGCCTTCGCGGTACCATTCCATGCGCGCGATTTCAGCGCCGCCCAAACGGCCGCTGCAATTGATACGAATGCCGAGCGCGCCCAAACGCATGGCGGATTGCACCGCACGTTTCATGGCGCGACGGAACGCAACGCGGCGTTCGAGCTGGTTGGCGATGTTTTCGGCGACCAACTTGGCATCGATTTCCGGTTTGCGGATTTCGACGATATTGAGGCTCACTTCGGCCGATGTCATTTTCGCGAGCTCGGCACGCAGCTTATCAATGTCGGCGCCCTTTTTGCCGATGACGACACCGGGACGCGCGGAATGGATCGTGACGCGGGCCTTTTTGGCCGGGCGTTCAATGATGATACGGGCAATACCCGCTTGCTCGAGACGTTCTTCGAGATACTCGCGGATTTTGAAATCCTCATGCAGAAGATCGGCGTAATCTTTCTTGGCGAACCAGCGGCTATCCCAGGTGCGGTTGATGCCGAGGCGTAAGCCGATCGGATTGACTTTTTGACCCATCGGTTATTCCCCCGCCTTGGCTTCGGCCTTTTTGGCCTCAGGCTTTGCTTTGGTTGAATTCTTTGCTTTCACGTCTTTCTCCTGTTTCGGCGCGGCGCCCTTTTTGGCTCCGGCCTTTTTCTTTTCCTCGCCTTCGGCGCGTTCCTTCACGACGATGGTGAGGTTGCTGAAGGGCTTTTCGATACCGGCCGAGCGGCCACGGCCACGGGTATGCATGCGCTTCATGACGAAGGCGCGGCCGACCCAGGCTTCCGCTACATAGAGGCGATCAACATCGAGACCGTGATTATTTTCGGCATTAGCAACAGCGGCTTGCAATACTTTCTTCACCTCAATCGCGATGCGGCGCTTCTCGAAACGCAATTGCGTGAGGGCGACCGAGGCGGCTTTGCCGCGAATGCTGGCGGCCACCAGATTGAGCTTGCGCGCGGAGGAACGAACGGCGCTCGCGCGGGCGAGAGCTCCGTGGTCTTTGCGCAATGAATCTTTCAGCATAACCATAAAACTAACCCTTCTTCGCTGGAGCAGACGCTTGCTCAACCTTCTTGTCGGCAACGCTATGCGCTTTAAAAATACGGGTCGGCGCGAACTCGCCGAATTTGTGGCCGATCATGTTCTCGGTGACCGAGACCGGCAGAAACTTGTTGCCATTGTAAACGCCGAACGTGAGACCGACGAATTGCGGCAGGATCGTTGAGCGACGGGCCCAGATCTTGATGATTTCGTTGCGGCCTGACGCGCGAGCCTTCTCTGCCTTTTTCAGCAGGAAGCTATCGACAAACGGGCCTTTCCAGGTCGAACGTGACATTCTTTACTCTCCACTTCCTTTTGGGGCAGGATTTTTCCTGCGCCTTGCATTTCGGCCTTTAGGCCTGATGGCTTTCTTGCTTCCACCCTTATTAGTTTGAACCGACGTCTCGGCAACTTCACCTTCTGCACCTTCTGCTTGCCGAAGTTCTTCAGCAGTCGGATTTGCTAAAACATGAACTGGCCAATCCATAATCATCTCCCTAGTTACGCCGCTTGCCGGTCTTTGCGCTTGTTGGCGCGACGGACGATCCAGCGATCGGTACGTTTGTTGTTGCGGGTCTTTTTACCCTTAGTTCCTTTGCCCCATGGCGTGACCGGATGACGGCCGCCTGAGGATTTACCTTCGCCGCCACCGTGCGGATGATCGACCGGGTTCATGACTACGCCGCGCACGGACGGGCGAATGCCCTTCCAGCGATTGCGGCCGGCCTTGCCGATTTGTTCGTTCATGTGATCGGGGTTCGAGACGGAGCCGATGGTGGCCATGCATTCCTGCTGGACCATACGGATTTCGCCGGAGTTGAGCTTGATCTGTGCAATGCCGCCATCGCGCGCGACGAGCTGCACGGAAGCACCGGCGGAACGGGCCATCTGGCCGCCCTTTCCGGGACGCATTTCGACATTGTGAACGATGGTGCCGACTGGAATGTTTTTCAGCGGTAGCGCATTGCCCGGCTTGATGTCGGCCTTTTCGCCGGACACAACGACATCGCCCTTCTTCAATTTTTGCGGCGCGATGATGTAGGACTGTTCGCCGTCCTTGTATTTGATCAGCGCGATCCAGGCGGTGCGGTTGGGATCATATTCCAGACGCTCCACCTTCGCTTCGATGCCGAACTTGCGGCGCTTGAAATCGATCAGGCGATAGCGGCGCGAATGCCCGCCGCCTTGATGGCGCGTGGTGATGCGGCCGTAATTGTTGCGTCCACCGTGGCTCTTCAAGCCTTCGGTGAGCGCCTTGACGGGCTTGCCCTTCCACAGCTCGGAGCGATCCACGCGGACCAGCTGACGAAGGCCGGGGGTAATGGGGTTGTATGTTTTAAGTGCCATGGTCGTTCCTCAATTTTTCTGGCTGCGGCGATGCACGACGGTTTCAACCGCCGACACCACTTGAAAAGCTACAAACGTCGCGACGATGCAGAGGCCTGTCATAAGCACGACCTGCTGCAACGAGAATGACGGATCATGCGCCAGACCAAAGCCGACATTGGCGGCAATGGCGGCGAGCGCGAGACCGATCATGCGGTACTTGGCTTGAGTGTTGCTTTTAAAAATCATAATCGCCTCAATTTCCACTGCCGGGAGTAAACCGGGACAGAACATTTCGAACTACTTGTTCGGGCTGAATGCCTCTTTCTCTAAGTCCTGAATCAATCAAAGTTACAGCCGCGGTTGCAACATAAGCCAAGCCTATTCTCGAAAAAATCTCATGCCCGCAAAGATATAGCATTCCATCAACGGCCGTCATCGTGAATGCGCCAACCGTGGCAGACCAAAGAAAGTCTCTACGGTTTTCGATAAAAACAGGGTTGTCGTGTTTATTCATAACTTTCTCACAGCCCCGTTGTCACGTCGATCGTATTGCCCTCGGCGAGGGTGATGATCGCGATTTTTACATCCGAGCGGAAACCTTTGCGTCCGCGCGTGCGTTTGGTTTTGCCCATGCGGTTGTGCGTGTTGACGGCTTCGACCTTGACCTTGAACAGAGCTTCGATCGCGCGGCGGATTTGCGGCTTGTTGGCCTTGCCATGCACGCGGAACGTGACCTGATTGTATTGCGATCCGTTGGTCGCTTTTTCGGTGATGACCGGCGACAGGATGACATCATACAACGGCGCGAGTTCGGCCGCTGAATGGTTTTCTTTTTTGGCCTTGGGCGCCTTTGGCGCTTTGGCCGACTTTTCAGCCTTGGCTGTTTTGGCGGCGGTCATTTAAGCCTCTCTTGCAATTGCTCGACCGCGTTCTTGGTGAGAACCAGAGTATCGCGGCGGAGAATGTCGTACACATTGGCGCCCTGCTCCGGCAGCACATCGATGTGCGGCAAGTTGCGGGCAGCGAGCGTGAAATTGGGATCGAGATTGGCGCCGTCGATGATGAGCGCCGAAGTGAAGCCCAGTTTTTCGAATTGCTTGACGAGCGCCTTTGTTTTCGGCGCGCTGCATTTCGCTGAATCGAGAATGATGAGCTTGCCTTCCTGTTGCTTGGAAGCAAGCGCCATGCAGAGCGCCAGCTTGCGAACCTTTTTCGGCAAATCATGCGCGTGATCGCGGACGACCGGCCCGAAGATGATGCCACCCTTGCGGAATTGCGGCGAACGCAACGAACCTTGACGCGCGCGACCGGTGCCCTTTTGCGCCCACGGCTTTTTCGTGGTGCCGGCGACTTCGCTGATGCCCTTGGTTTTATGATTACCCGAGCGGCGTTTGGCGAGCTGATAATTCACCATGCGCGTGATGATATCGCGGCGCGGCTTGATGCCAAAAATGGCATCGAGCAAATCGATTTCGCCGACGTCTTTATTCTCGAGACTCTTAATCTTCGTTTTCATTTTCCGTATCCCTATGCCGCCTTCTCGGGTTTCTTTTCGGCGGCTTTCTTTTCGCCCTTCTTATCGATCTTCGGCGCTTGTTTCACTTTGGCTTTTTTGTTCTTGATCGAATCCCGTACGCGAACCCAGGCGCCCTCGGCACCCGGAACGGCGCCGCGCAACATCAAAAGGCCCTGCTCGGCATCGACGCCGGCGACCATGAGGTTGAGCGTGGTGATGCGCTTGTCGCCCATATGGCCGGCCATTTTCTTGCCCTTGAACACGCGGCCTGGATCCTGACGGTGACCGGTCGAACCGTGCGAACGGTGACGGATCGAGACGCCGTGGGTGGCGCGTAAGCCGCCGAAGTTCCAACGCTTCATGGGCCCGGCAAAACCTTTACCGATGCTGGTTGAGGTGACATCGACGAACTGGCCGACCTTGAAATGATCCGCCTTAATTTCGGCGCCGACTTCGAGCAGCGCATCGTCGCTGACGCGGAATTCGATCAGTTTGGCCTTCGGCTCAATTTGCGCCTTGGCATAATATTCGCGCATCGGCTTGGAAGTGTTTTTCACCTTGGCCTTGCCCGAGCCGAGCTGCAGCGCGGTGTAGCCGTTCTTGTCCTTCGTGCGCACGCCGGTGATCTGGCATTGCTCGATATGCAGAACGGTGACGGGCACATGTTCGCCGTCTTCGTTAAAAATGCGCGTCATGCCGAGCTTCTTGCCGAGCAATCCGGTGCGTATGGTTTTGGTCTGGCTCATAATTAAACCCTAATTTCTACATCCACGCCCGCGGCGAGGTCGATTTTTGACAGCGCGTCGATTGTTTGCGGTGTCGGTTCCAAAATATCCAGCAGGCGGCGATGCGTGCGGATCTCGAATTGCTCGCGCGACTTTTTATCGACGTGCGGGCCACGATTGACGGTAAAACGCTCGATCCAGGTCGGCAGCGGAATGGGGCCGCGCACCTGCGCACCCGTGCGCTTGGCCGTGCTGATGATCTCGGCAACCGAGGTATCCAACATCCGGTGATCGAAGGCTTTCAGCCTTATGCGTATCGTTTGCGTGTCCATCTCATTCCTCAACTTCGGTTTACAGCAAGAATTCTTTTTCAAAACTTTGTCGTATTCTCGCCTTTATCATCCTCTTCGTTTGCCCTTACATGTACTTCCGTAAAACGGGGTACACAGGCTTCTTGGCCCACTGCCCCCGATGCTGCGCCTTATATATTGGCCGGCGCGGCACCGGAATTTGACCCGGTATTTTCGATACTTCACTTTCAACAACTACCAGAATTACTGGCTCTGCCCTTGCTAGCTCTGTCTGCGCATTCACCTCTTGAAGAGCCACAAAAACGTTAGCGGGCATTATGCCCTGCATCCGCATCTGCTGCTCAAAAAGCGTTGCCAACAAATTCACTCAACAACCCTTCACCTCTTAATATTCCCGCATTCCGTTTCCGGAATGCGGGAACTGATTTCCCTTACTCTACAATCTTCGCCACAACACCCGAACCAACGGTGCGGCCGCCTTCGCGAATTGCGAAGCGGAGGCCTTCATCCATGGCGATCGGGTTGATCAGATGCACATCGACCGAGATGTTGTCGCCGGGCATCACCATTTCGGTGCCCGCCGGCAAAATCATTTCACCGGTCACGTCCGTCGTACGGAAGTAGAATTGCGGACGGTAGTGGGTGAAGAACGGCGTGTGACGACCACCTTCATCCTTGTTGAGAATGTAGCATTCGGCCTTGAACTTGGTGTGCGGTGTGATGGAGCCGGGCTTGGCGAGAACTTGGCCACGCTCGACGTCTTCACGTTTGGTGCCGCGGAGCAGCGCGCCGATGTTATCGCCGGCTTCGCCCTGATCGAGCAGCTTGCGGAACATTTCAACGCCGGTCACGACTGTTTTGGTGGTCGGCTTGATGCCGACGATTTCGACTTCTTCGTTGACCTTGATGATGCCGCGTTCGACACGACCGGTGACGACAGTGCCACGGCCCGAGATCGAGAACACGTCTTCGACCGGCATCAGGAACGGCTTGTCCTTCGCGCGGGCGGGTTGCGGAATGAATTCATCGACCGCTTCCATCAGCTTGAGGATCGCCTGTTCGCCGAGCTCCGGGCTCTTGTCTTCGAGCGCCGCGAGAGCGGAACCGCGAATGATCGGGGTCTTGTCGCCGGGGAACTCGTACTTCTTGAGCAGATCGCGGATTTCCATTTCGACGAGATCGGACAGTTCGGGATCGGCCATGTCCATCTTGTTCATGAAAACGACGATCGCCGGAACGCCAACCTGACGGGCGAGCAGGATGTGTTCGCGCGTTTGCGGCATCGGGCCGTCGGCAGCGGACACAACGAGGATCGCGCCATCCATCTGCGCGGCGCCGGTGATCATGTTTTTCACATAATCGGCGTGGCCGGGGCAGTCGACGTGGGCGTAGTGGCGGTTCTTGGTTTCATATTCGACGTGAGCGGTCGAGATCGTGATGCCGCGAGCTTTTTCTTCCGGGGCCTTGTCGATCTGGTCGTACGCGACGAAGGTCGCTCCGCCGGTCTTCGCGAGCACTTTCGTGATCGCGGCCGTTAGCGATGTCTTACCATGGTCGACGTGGCCGATAGTGCCGATGTTGCAATGCGGCTTGTTACGTTCGAATTTTGCTTTTGCCATGTTCGTCTCCTGTTGCTCTCCGTTTAGTGGTTACGTCCGATCTTAGGGTCTTCTACTGCCAATCAAGCTGCGGGGACCAATTTAAAAACTTTTGGCACGCCGCCGACAGTTTTAACCATGTATCTTTCCCCATCGGGTGCTTCCGAAAATCTTACGTCGTCTGCCCGCTGAGCACCCGCTCTGTCTCCAGTTGTTCTGTCTCCGGTTATCTCCCTGCGCACTTCTCCAAGTGCGAATGAAATAGCTGAATTAGCCGATCTATGACCTCTTTCTTTCTTGATAAGCTCTATAGCCTCTACATCCGTACCAGTAAGCCGCAGAGTTAATCTATGTCCGCTAGGCATATATTACCTCAACCCGCCAGCTTCGTCTTCACTTCCTGCGCGATGGCGGCAGGGACTTGTTCGTAATGATCGAATTCCATTGTGTACATGGCGCGGCCTTGCGTCATGGTACGGAGCTTGTTGACGTAGCCGAACATTTTGGCGAGCGGCACTTGCGCATCGACCGTACGTGCGTTGCCGCGTTGATCCATACCCTGGATCTGGCCACGGCGGCTGTTCAGATCGCCGATGACATCGCCCATATATTCTTCCGGCGTTACGACTTCGACTTTCATGATCGGTTCCAACAAAGCCGGACCCGCCCTCAGCATGCCTTCGCGGAACGCGGCGCGCGAAGCGATTTCGAACGCTAGCGCCGATGAATCGACATCGTGATAGTTGCCGTCGATCAATGTGGCCTTGAAATCGATGCAGGGAAAGCCGGCAAGCACGCCCGTATCCTTTTGCGCATTGAGGCCCTTTTCGACGCCCGGGATATATTCCTTGGGCACCGATCCGCCAACAACCTTGTTTTCGAATTCGTAGCCGGAGCCGGGTGGCAACGGCTCGAACTCGATGATGACGCGGGCAAACTGGCCCGAACCGCCGGATTGCTTTTTGTGGGTGTAATCTTCGGTAAATTTCTTGGTGATGGTTTCGCGATAGGCCACCTGCGGATCGCCGACCGTGACTTCCACATTATAAGGTGCGCGGCGGAGAATATCGACTTTGATTTCCAGATGCAGTTCGCCCATGCCCTTGATCGTGGTCTGGCCTGTTTCCGGGTTAGTGGCGAGACGGAAGCTTGGGTCTTCCTGCACGAGGCGCAAGAGCGCGTTCGTCATTTTATCCTGATCGCCCTTGGTTTTCGGCTCGATCGCCATTTCGATGACGGGATCGGGGAATTCCATACGTTCCAGAATGATCGGCTTTACTGTGTCGCACAGCGTATCGCCGGTGCGGGTATCCTTGAGCGCGGCAATGGCGACGATGTCGCCGGCATAGGCTTCCTTGATTTCTTCGCGCGTGTTGGCGTGCATCAGCAGCATGCGGCCGATACGTTCGCGTTCGCCCTTGACCGAGTTCAGCACATAACTGCCGGCTTCGAGCTTGCCTGAGTAAATACGTGTGAAGGTTAGTGAGCCGACAAAGGGATCGGTCATGATCTTGAAGGCGAGTGCGGAGAATGGCGCTTCGTCCGACGGCGGACGTTCATCGGCTTCCGGTTCCTTGGTCTCAACCTTAAAGCCGGTGACGGTGCCGACATCGATCGGCGAAGGCAGATAATCGATAACCGCATCCAACATCGGCTGCACGCCTTTGTTCTTGAACGAGGCGCCGGACAGAACCGGAATGAACTTGCGAGCAATGGTGCCCTTACGGATGCAGGCATCGAGAACTTCAAGCGACGGTTCCTTGCCATCGAGATAAGCGGAGAGCGCGGCATCGTCCATTTCGACGGCGGTCTCGAGCAACTTGTGGCGGTATTCATCCGCCAGCGCCTTCATATCGGCGGGAATTTCTTCATCGTGGAATTTCGCGCCAAGCGCTTCGTCTTCCCAGACCACCGCTTTCATGCGGCGCAGATCGATGATGCCCTTGAAATCGGCCGATGCACCGATTGGAATATTGACGACAAGCATGTTATCGCCGAAGCGATCCTTCAGCATCTTGAGGCAGCGCATGAAATCGGCGCCAATGCGATCCATCTTGTTGACGAAGACGATGCGCGGTACGTGATATTTATCGGCCTGGCGCCAGACGGTTTCGGTTTGCGGCTCGACGCCGGAGACGGCATCCAGCAAGCAGATCGCGCCATCGAGCACGCGGAGCGAACGTTCGACTTCGATCGTGAAATCGACATGGCCGGGTGTATCGATGATGTTGATGCGGTGACCGTTCCAGAAGGTGGTGGTGGCGGCGGAGGTAATGGTAATGCCGCGTTCCTGCTCCTGCTCCATCCAATCCATCGTGGCGGTGCCTTCATGCACTTCGCCGATCTTGTAGGACTTGCCGGTGTAATAAAGGATGCGCTCGGTGGTCGTGGTTTTCCCCGCATCGATATGCGCCATGATGCCGATGTTGCGATACTTTTCGATTGGGGTTTGACGAGGCATTCTAGTTTCCTACCAACGGAAGTGTGAGAAGGCGCGGTTGGCTTCGGCCATGCGGTGCGTGTCTTCGCGCTTTTTGACAGCGGCACCGTTATCGTTGGCGGCAGCATAAATTTCGCCGGCGAGGCGATCCATCATCGTGTGTTCGGAACGATTGCGGGCCGCATCAATGATCCAGCGCATGGCCAACGCAATACCGCGATCCGGCCGCACTTCGACTGGCACCTGATAAGTGGCACCACCGACGCGGCGCGAACGCACTTCGAGATGCGGACGGACCTTGTCGAGGGCTTGCTTGAAAATTTCGAGCGCGTTGGCACCTTTGGCGAGGCGCTGAATTTTTTCCAGCGCGCCATACACGGTGTGCTCGGCGACAGACTTTTTGCCGTCATACATGAGGACGTTCATGAAGCGCGTAATTTGCACATCAGCAAATTTCGCATCCGGCAAAACTTCTCGTCTTTCTGCTCTACGACGACGGGCCATTTAAAACCTCACCTTAAATTATTTGCAAAAGCGGCAGGAGCTGGTCGCCTGCCAACTGGAATTTCTGCGTCTTCACCCTTAGCTCCAACTTCCGTGCGCACGTTTCTCCAAGCGTCGAGGGAAACCACGTTGCGGCTCGCCCCCTGCCCCTCGTCGTACGCAGCGGCATGACGTAACGCGCTTTCAACGACATTGCCCCTAAAACCAACAAGCTCAAGGCGAAGGCTGGCAACATCCTCGTGGCGATTTTCCGCAATGGCTACAACGAGGGCTAGCGCACGGCCAGGCACCTTGCTTCCCACGCCAGTCAGACCCCGCAATGCATCACGGTTCTGCTCGATGAAAGGCTGAGCAGCTGGATGACTATATAAAGTTTGCAGGCGAGATCTCATTTTCTTATCCGTCCCTACTTCGGCCGCTTGGCGCCGTACAGCGAGCGGCGCTTGCGACGGTCCTTGACGCCTTGCGTATCGAGCACACCACGGATGATGTGATAACGAACGCCGGGCAAATCCTTCACGCGGCCGCCGCGGATCATAACAACGCTATGTTCCTGCAGATTGTGACCTTCGCCGGGAATGTAACTGATGACTTCATGACCATTGGTGAGGCGCACGCGCGCGACTTTACGCAGCGCGGAGTTCGGCTTTTTCGGCGTCGTTGTGTAGACGCGCGTGCAGACGCCGCGCTTTTGCGGGCTGCGATCAAGAGCCGGAACCTTGTCGCGATAAGTTGGCTTCTTGCGACCTTTGGCAACCAATTGGTTAATCGTCGGCATGCGCTCTCCTTGAAAACGAAAAGTAAAAAACCACAGCGGAGCGACCCCATGTTTCCATGGATCACGCTCCGAGGTGGGAACCACCTGAACACCCGGCGACCTGCTAAACGGTAAGAACTTACTCACCGCCAACTGTTTCATCGCCAAAGGCTATGTTTCTTTCGCTGCATCCGGAACCGCGTCTAGACTGCGCTAGCGCCCGAAGGCGCCAAATCAGGTCTACCACCGGTCCCGAAAAGGCATGGGTTTTTTATGGGCTTTTGCCGGTTGCGTCAAGCAATATTAATGTTTTCTCAAG
>Ga0206886_1056_pt1 | contig 24306 bp, 23 predicted proteins | sample Alteio_BWOrgHeat_92_FD_152952 | JGI IMG/M metagenome (GOLD analysis project Ga0206886, IMG submission 152952) | Enriched cells from forest soil in Barre Woods Harvard Forest LTER site, Petersham, Massachusetts, United States - Alteio_BWOrgHeat_Nextera2 ... | reverse complement strand
TTATAGCTGATTTTTAATGCACGCAGAATTTCATTAGCATTTTCGCTTGCTTTATCCATTGCAGTCATGCGGGCACCATGTTCAGAAGCATTGGCATCCAATACAGCTTTATACACTTGCGTATTTAATATCTTAGGCATTAGCTCTTCGAGCAATGCTTCTTTTTCGGGTTCAAATATAAAATCCGCATTTTTTTTCTTGCCATCAGTTTTTGTCACTTTAGGTATTGGCAAATAAGGTTCTGCAGTAAAAACCTGTGTAGCAGCATTCTTAAATTGGCTATATATTATTTCTACTTTATCAAATTCTTTGTTTATAAATCCTTCCTGTGCATAGATAGCAGCCCGGCGTACATTATCAAAACTGAGATCAGAGAAAATGGTCCAGAATTTATCTGATACTTTATAGCCATGTCTTGTAAAATATTCATAGCTCTTTTTCCCAATCGGCAGAATGGTAACATTTCCTTTAGTATGCTGGGTGTTATATTTTTCAAGGATTGTTTGCCTTGTAAGTTTAATAATATTAGTATTATACGCACCACATAAGCCACGGTCACTTGTAATGGCGATCAGTAACACTTTTTCTACAGGGCGCTCCACAGCTAAAGCAATATTCGATTCGGCGCTGCCACTTACTATATTACTCAACATCTCCTGCAATTTTTGAGCATAGGGGCGCATTTGTATAATGGCATCCTGAGCGCGACGCAATTTTGCAGCACTCACCATTTTCATAGCCTTGGTAATTTGCTGGGTAGATGAAACTGATTTTATTCGATTACGTACTTCTTTAAGCTGTCCTGACATATTATGTAAATATCAATAATAATTCGGCTGCAAAGGTACGGCTGCTCATCCAAAAGTCAAAAGTAAAAACACAAAACTGTGCACAATTGTGCTATTGAATAGCCTATATTTTTCCACATATCTACATATTAATTTATTATTACACGTCAGGAGTCATTTCTTAATTGAGTCATTTTTAACCGACCTTTGGAGCACATTTATCTGAATTATTAATTTTTATATGCTACACAAAACCAAGATTATTGCTACTGTTGGCCCTTCTTGCAACACTTATGAAAAATTACTGGCTCTTGTTCAGGCGGGTGTAAATGTATTTCGCCTCAACTTTTCTCATGGTACACACGAGCAGCATTTAGAGGTAATAAAGCATATAAATGCAATCAATGCAACCTATCCTCTTAACGTGGCCATTCTCGCAGACTTACAAGGCCCCAAATTGCGTGTAGGAGAAATAAAAGATAATGCTATATCTCTGAAAGAAGGAGATGAATTCTTCTTTACAAACGATATATGTATTGGTGATAATAAACAGGTATATATTTCTTATCCCGACTTTCATAAAGATGTACGAATAGGTGAAAAGATATTGTTAGATGACGGGAAAATAGAAGTGGTGGTTACTGAAATAGAAAAAGATAACAGGGTAAAAGTTCGTGTTACCACTCCAGGAGTACTTTCATCTAAAAAGGGTGTGAACCTACCAGATACAAAAATCTCATTACCCTCTCTTACTGAAAAAGACCTGAATGACCTGGATTTTATTATTACTCAAAATATAGATTGGTTAGCATTATCTTTTGTTAGGAAACCGGAGGACGTTGTTAATTTACGCAGCATACTGAAACAAAAAGGCAGTAATGCAAAGATCATTTCTAAAATAGAGAAGCCGGAGGCATTGGAACACATTCGAGAGATCATTTTAACTTCTGATGCAATAATGGTAGCACGGGGAGATTTGGGTGTGGAGTTACCGCTGGAACAAATTCCTATGATACAAAAGACAATTGTAAGTAAATGTATACACCGTGCTAAACCTGTTATAATAGCTACACAAATGATGGAAAGTATGATAGATCGTACACGCCCCAACCGTAGCGAAATAACAGACGTGGCAAATGCTGTCCTGGAAGGTACTGATGCTGTAATGCTCAGTGCTGAAACAGCTATAGGTAATTACCCCGAGCTGGTAATTAAAACAATGGTAAGCATTATAAAAGAAGTTGAAAAAGAAGCGATTGTTTATAATAAAAACCTTACGCCACAGCCTCACTCCCCTTCATTCCTAAGTGATGCAGTATGTTATAATGCATGCGAAATAGCGAAGGATGTGAAGGCAAATGCACTGATAGGGATGACACAAAGCGGCTATACCGGTTTTATGCTTTCCAGCTTCAGGCCCCATTCTCCTTTATATGTATTTACCAAAACACATACCCTTGTAAATCAATTAAGTTTAAGCTGGGGTGTACAGGCGTTTTATTACGCTAAAGAAGAAAGCGTTGATCAGATTATCAGCGACCAGATAGAAATATTAAAAGATAAAGGCCTCTTAAATACCGGTGATGTAGTTGTTAACACTGGTAGTACCCCTGTACAGGAACACTTACCAACCAATATGTTGAAGATCACAAAAGTGAATTGATATACGATAGGGTGTGTTAGTTCAGGCGCATATTATCTATCAGCCGCACATCACCCAATTTTGCAGCTATAAGTGCAACCATCGGAAGTGAGCTATCATATTCATCAAGAAGTGTAAGATCGCTAGCATCTGCAAGCGATACATATTCAGGAACAAAACCCTTTTCGCTCAGCAAATCAATACATTCTTTCTGCACAGTTTGGAATGAATCAGTAGTTTGTTTACTCTGAATAGAAATAAGGCATTGATAAATATGCACTGCTATTTGTCTTTGCGTCTCAGTAAGCCTGCTATTTCGTGAACTCATGGCGAGGCCGTCTTCTTCACGCACAGTTGGGCAGATAATTACCTGAGTTTTATTTGTTATCCCCATAAGCTGCGTTAGCTTATTAAGAACCATACATTGCTGGTAGTCTTTTTGTCCCAGATATAAATAATTGGGCTGCACTATATCTAACAGCCTGCTTACCACCTGCCCCACACCTTTAAAATGACCGGGACGTTTTGCCCCTTCTAAAATGGTATCAAGGTATCCGAAAGCATAACTTTTTACATTTTCAGAACCACCAGGATATATTTCATCAACAGAAGGCAAAAACAAAATATCACACCCAGCCTCTACTAACATAGTTATGTCTGTATCTGTTGTTATTGGATACTTTTCAAAATCTGCTTTATCATTAAACTGGGTTGGATTTACAAATATGCTGCATACAACCAATGCTCCATCTTCTTTCGCCTTGTTTATCAACGACATATGGCCTTTATGTAAAGCGCCTAACGTAGGAACAAATCCTATTTTTTTTGTTTGTAATGCAAGATGAGCTTGAATATCAGATATTTTTTTAAATATGATCATTGCTAAAAAGGGTGATAATACTGCAAAATAAAATTCGTAATCAATATTTTCGTAATTTTGCAGACTATTTCTAACATAGGAAGATATTTTATATCTTCTTTTAATCTAACCTCTCCGAATGTCAGCAGACACCAAAAAACGTGTTTTAATAGTTGCAAATGAGTTATCCCCGTATGTTGAGTTTACCGACTTTGCGCAGATATTGAATAAGCTGGCTGTTAAAACGTTCGATGCCGGACTTGAAGTACGTGTTATAATGCCGCGTTTTGGACTTATAAACGAACGTCGTCACAGGTTGCACGAAGTGGTACGTTTGTCCGGCATTAATGTAATAATAGATAAAGAAGATTATCCCCTTATTATAAAGGTGGCATCACTGCCTAATGCAAGATTGCAGGTGTACTTTATGGATAATGAGGATTATTTTAAACGTAAATCCGTTTTTCGCGACGACCAGGACAAGTTTTTTGATGACAACGCAGAACGAATGATATTCTTTTGCAAAAGTGCTCTCGAAACGGTAAAAAAGTTTGGTTGGCCCCCTCATGTTATACATTGCCATGGTTGGATGACTTCTTTAATACCAATGTACCTGAAAACTGCTTATAAAAAAGAACCCGTATTCAGCTATTCAAAGGTCATATATACAGCACAAGGCAGCCAATTTAAAGAAAAGTTAAATAGCAATTTTGTGCAGAAAGCTATGGTGAACAACGATATTAAAGAAAAGGATGCAGAACTCTATAAAGATGGCAGTAACAATTCTCTTACATTGGGAGCCAGTAAGTATGCAGATGTAGTTATATTCGGCAACAACAATATTGATAAGAAAGTTGCTGATGAAATAAAACCAAGCCGATACAAGAAAGTATTGAAATTTGATGAGGCATGGAAGGAAGATATCAACCCGCTTCTTGACCTTTATAAAAGCTTAACAGAGTCTTAGTATTTCTTTTCCAACATTCGCAGTAAATAATTTGAACTTGAGACGACATTCCTTTAAACTGATAGGTGCAATACTGGTGGGCGCAATCGCTGCAATTATATCACAAACCGGCTGTAGAGAAACCACTCTGATAGATTCCAAAGTAGCTCCTAATCTGAATAGCATAGATGTATATGCTATCCCAGATACATTTACTATTATTTCCAAAACAGTTTATGACGACTCTGTTGTTACAAGTTTTAACGTAAGCGGTTTACCGATCAATCATGCTTTAGGTACAATAGGCGGTACAGGTGCTGACCCTTTTTTTGGTAAAACTAATGGTGGTATTTTTATGCAGATCATTCCGGAAAGTACTAACCCAACCACTACCATATTCAGTACCCCCGATTCTGTAATACTTTTTATTCCTTATAGTGGGTATGTATATGGCGATACAGCAAATGGTAGTGATCAGACCGTGAATGTATACCCAATGCAGGATACACTTGGCGAAAGCAGTACCTATTATCCTTTTACCCAAAAGCCATATGATCCTACACGGTTATATGGCAGCGCCACTATAAAAATGAAGCATTTAAATGATTCTGTTTTTATGTATGGTCTTAACCGCATGCCTGCATTACGAGTGGTATTAAATTCTAAATTCATTACAGACATTGCAAATGCGAGTACTACTGCAGCAACAGATTATCCTACTTTCTTAAATGCTTTTAAAGGTCTTTATATAGGACCCGATACCAATCAAACCGGAAGTACATTACCCTTCTTCAGATTAGATGGCATAGACACTTTTACACAGGCAAATGTATTGTGGTTTTATCGTGATGCTTCAGGCACGGAGCAAGTTTTTCAATTTCCCTTTAGCACAACGTATTGCGGACACTACAATTATATTACACGTAATTACACCGGCACACCTGCAAGTACGTATTTTTCAAGTGCTGCTACCACAGATAGTTTAATACTAGTGCAAAATCAACCCGGAGCTGCATTGGATATCAGGATCCCTTTCTTAAAAAACCTATCAAGCTCAATACCTAAAATGGTGATCAACAGAGCGGAACTTATTATTACACAGGTACCCACAAATACCAGCAGCGTATTCACAGCACCAACTAAATTATATGCTGTGGGCATAAACCCCTCTGACGGAAGTAAATACCAAATAGCAGACAGAACCCCTGTAACCAGCACTACGCCACTAACTTTTCTTAATGGCTACTTACAATATGCGACAATAGCAGGACAATCATTAGCACAATACACTATCAATTTGCCAAGGGAGGTTATCAATACTATAAATCAGCAAAGGGAATTACACTTGCACATCAATGGTACCCAGGATTATCCGGGGGCGTGCAGGCTAATAGCAGGTGGAAGCAATTACCCTGATATTAATTATCGTATTAGACTGCATATTGTTTATTCTTCTTCAAAACAACAATAAAACTATTTGTCTTTATGTGTGGCATAGTAGGTTATATAGGAAGTAAAGAAGCGTTTCCAATTTTATTGAAAGGCCTTAAACGATTGGAATATCGCGGGTACGATAGTGCGGGAATAGCATTGTTGAATAGTAGCCTGAATATTTATAAAAAAGCAGGCAAAGTAAGCGACCTCGAAAAGTTCACCGATCATAAACACCTGACAGCTAACATAGGTATTGGCCATACACGCTGGGCTACACACGGTGAACCTAATGATGCAAATGCACACCCTCATTTATCACAATCCGGCAATCTTGCTATTATCCATAATGGCATTATTGAGAACTATGCACCTATAAAAGAAGAGTTGAAAAAAAGAGGATATGTTTTTCATTCAGACACCGATACTGAAGTATTAGTGAATCTGATAGAAGAAATAAAAAAGCAGGAGAAAACCACCACTGACGAAGCTGTACGCATTGCATTAAATGAAGTAGTAGGCGCATATGCCATTGTTGTTATTGATAAAAATGACCCCGATGTATTGATCGCAGCCCGCAAAGGTAGCCCGCTTGTATTAGGCATAGGAGAAGAGGAGTTTTTTATAGCTTCTGACGCATCTCCTATAATTGAGTACACTAAAAACGTGATATACCTTGACGATCAGGAATATGCAGTAGTGAACCGTGATGGCAGGTATACAATAAAAACGCTTGGTAACGTAGAAAAATCGCATGCCATACAAAAGCTCGAAATGTCAATTGAGGCCATTGAAAAAGGTGGTTTTGAACATTTCATGCTAAAAGAAATATACGAACAACCAACTGTAATTGCAGACTCATTGCGCGGGCGCATGAATGCGCAGCAGGGATGGATTAAAATGGGTGGCCTTACAGAGTATATCAATAGAATTGATAAGGCACAGCGCTTTATTATTACAGCCTGTGGTACTTCCTGGCACTCAGGATTGATAGGTGAATACCTGATAGAAGACCTCGCACGTGTGCCTGTTGAAGTAGAGTATGCTTCGGAGTTTCGTTACCGAAATCCTATTATCAATGAAACAGATGTTGTTATAGCTATTTCACAGTCAGGGGAAACTGCAGATACATTAGCAGCCATAGAATTGGCAAAAGAACGCAGAGCATTAATATATGGTATATGCAATGTAATTGGTTCGTCAATCGCTCGCACAACACACGCCGGTTCATATACCCATGCCGGCCCTGAAATTGGTGTGGCCTCTACTAAAGCCTTCAGCACACAAATATGTATACTGACATTAATAGCATTGCAAATGGCAATGGAAAAAGGTACAGTACCAACATCTAAGATCCGGGAGATATTGTATGAGTTAGAAAATATTCCTAAAAAAATAGAAGAGGCCCTTAAACTTGATAAGCAAATACAGGAATTGGCTAAAATATATAAAGACTCAAAGAACTTCCTTTATTTGGGTCGTGGTTATAACTTCCCTGTAGCATTAGAGGGCGCTTTAAAACTAAAGGAAATATCTTATATCCATGCTGAGGGATACCCTGCAGCGGAAATGAAACATGGTCCGATAGCGCTTATAGATGAAGAAATGCCCGTAGTTTTTCTTGCCACCAACCAAAGTGCTTACGAGAAAATAGTTTCTAATGTACAGGAAGTAAAGGCGCGTAAAGGAAAAATAATTGCCGTGGTAAATAAAGGAGATAAATTGATTCGAGCGCTTGCAGATCATGTTATTGAAGTACCTGAGACAGAAGAAATATTATCACCATTGGTTACTATTGTACCATTACAGCTCTTAGCATACCATATTGCAATTCTTCGCGGATGTAATGTAGACCAACCACGAAACCTTGCAAAATCAGTTACTGTCGAATAACAAAAATCATTATAAAACAAAAACAATCAAGTATTTATATAAATTGCAGACTTAATTATTCAATAAAAACAAAAATAAAAATGCCATATCTTTTCACATCAGAGTCCGTTTCAGAAGGACATCCTGATAAAGTTGCAGACCAGATCTCAGACGCGTTAGTAGATAATTTTCTTGCCTGGGACCCACAATCTAAAATAGCTTGTGAAACCCTTGTAACAACAGGGCAAGTAGTACTTGCCGGAGAAGTAAAATCTAATACATACATCGATGTACAAAGTATTGCCCGTGAAGTGATATCTAAAATAGGATACACTAAAAGTGAGTATATGTTTGAAGCAAATTCATGTGGTGTGTTTTCAGCCATCCATGAACAGTCTGCTGATATTAATCAAGGCGTGGAAAGAAAGAAAAAAGAAGACCAGGGCGCAGGCGACCAGGGTATGATGTTTGGCTATGCTACTAACGAAACCAGCAATTATATGCCGCTGGCACTCGATCTTGCTCATAATTTGTTGCGTGAACTTTCCGCTATTCGTCGTGAAGGGAAACAAATGAAATATCTTCGCCCCGATGCTAAGAGCCAGGTTACGTTGGAATATGATGATAATAATAAACCAATTCGTATAGATACCATTGTTATCTCTACCCAGCATGACGATTTTGCTGATGAAAAACCAATGCAGGAACGCATTACTAAAGATGTAAAGAACATCCTCATCCCACGCATTTTAAAAAGTTACCCGCAGGACAAACATTTATTCAACAACAAAATAAAATATTTCGTTAACCCAACCGGTAAATTTGTTATTGGTGGGCCACATGGTGATACAGGACTTACGGGCCGCAAAATAATCGTGGATACTTATGGTGGTAAAGGAGCACACGGTGGTGGTGCCTTCTCTGGCAAAGATCCTTCTAAAGTTGACCGTTCTGCTGCCTATGCTACAAGACATATAGCTAAGAATCTCGTTGCAGCAGGCGTTTGCGATGAAGTACTTGTTCAAGTATCATATGCAATAGGTGTTGCTCACCCAATGGGTATATACATCAATACGAACGGCACAGCTAAAGTAAAAATGAACGACGGCAAAATTGCAAAATTGGTAAGTGAGGTTTTTGACATGCGTCCTTATTTTATAGAACAACGCTTGAAACTGCGTCAACCCATGTATAGCGAATGTGCTGCTTACGGACATATGGGTCGCGAACCTAAAACTGTTACTAAATCTTTCAAATCCGGTGACGGTAAAACAAAAAATGTAAAAGTTGAATTGTTTACATGGGAGAAACTGGACTATGTTGACAAAGTAAAGAAAGCTTTCAAACTAAAATAATTTTCCTCAAAAACACATAAAGCCCTCCAATCGGAGGGCTTTTTATTTATTCATTTTTCAATGCCTTCTCAATATTTTTATCAGGCACTATCCACATGATAGCAACAGCGACAAATAAAAAACCTGATACAAATGTATTTACAAAGGCCAGCCCAATAGCTGCTGTATAACAAATAACAGATATGTACCCCTTTCTTTTCACAGCGCCAAAAGCTTCTTCAAGTGCGGGATATAATTTATTGGCCTTTTGAATTGCAAATTGTAAAATTGTAAAAGCACACCCGCATACAAGTAATAATACAGCATATACTATCACTGTATTCCGGGCAAAACTATTTTCTGCCATCCACCCGGTTACAAAAGGTATTATAGACAGCCAAAACAGCAAGTGCATATTTGCCCATATAATACCAGGCGATATATTCTTTACAGTATGTAATAAATGATGATGATTACCCCAATAGATCCCTATAAATACAAAGCTGAGAAGATAGCTCATGAAAAAAGCTAACACAGGCTGTAATACCACCCAATCGCTTCCATGGGGCACTTTTAGTTCTAATACCATAATGGTTATAATGATGGCAAGCACCCCATCACTAAAGGCTTCTAACCGGCTTTTGTTCATACATACTAAGATAATGTCTATTTCTATAGATTACTTACTTACAATAAAATGTTAAAAATAGTTTACAAAATGTAAATTATATTTGTCATTTAGATAAGTTTACTTTACCTTTATGAAAACAATAAACTATGACAAGCAAGTTATTATTGCCTAACAAATTCAAACTGATAGGTTGGTGCCTGTTCATTCCATCCGCACTCCTGTTATTAATATTAAGCATCAAAGGAGGAGATACAAATTGGCTCAACATGAAAGTATTTGCGATTTTTAGCGACGAGATATTCGGAGAATACAAATGGTTTAGATTAGTTAAAACTGATGTTACTTTTACCATATTAGGAATACTACTTATTGTAGGAGCTATGATGGTAGGATTCTCAAAAGAGAAAAAAGAGGATGAATTCATATCAAAGCTGAGACTATCTTCCCTGCTTTGGGCGGTTTGGATAAATTATTCATTATTGTCATTGGCATTTCTTTTTTTATATGGAACAGTATTTCTTGATGTTATGGCATACAATATGTTCACGGTATTGGTCATTTTTATAATCAGGTTTAATTACATGTTATACAGGTATTCAAAAACTGCTACTGATGAAAAATAATATAAGAGTAGAAAGGGCTATACTTCAATTGACTCAGGAAGAATTGGCAAATAAAGTGGCAGTAAGCAGGCAAACAATTAATGCTATCGAAGCAGGTAAATATGTGCCATCAACTGCATTAGCGTTAAAAATTGCTAAAGTGTTTAATAAGCCGCTGGAAGAAATTTTTCAATTAGAGAAAAATGATTGACAATAAGGTGAATTACCTTTAGCTGCCTCTCATACCACCTGTCTTTATTGGCTTTTTAGAAAAACCACCTGTTTTACCTGGTTTTATAAAGCCTTTAGCAGCGGGAATATTGTTCTTTGAATTTTTACCACCTTTTTTGCCGTTGTTTTTATTTCCTGATGTTAGTGACATAAATAATCTATTTAGTGTATTACAAATATAATTAAAAAAGCCTTTCACTTTTATGAAAGGCTTGTGCCCGGGACTGGATTCGAACCAGCACACCCTTGCGGGCGCTGCGACCTGAACACAGTGCGTCTACCAATTTCGCCACCCGGGCATAGTAACTGTTCAGGGGGTGCAAAGATAATGAATGAAATTCAACAGAAAAATCAGAAAATAAATTGGTCTATGCTGTCATTAAGCTACAACCTCTTAAAGCAGTATGATCCATACGTCCTAAAACCTCAAAACTACCTTCCAGGTTCAAATGACCTATATCTTCGGTCGCTATAAAAGCGCAAGAATCTCTATTCGATAAGTCTATAACATTTATACCCCCTACTCCATTCTTTTTTATATCTAATGGGTCATTCATATCACGTACCATTACCTTCATAGTAGATGCTGCATAAAAGACGCCATCCTTTTTTGAATATGCCTGAGACAATAACTCTGTCATCCCATACTCAGAATTTATATCAGGTATTTGCCATTGTCGTTTTAATATCTCATGCACTTCTGTCCTAGTCATTTCTTCACGTCTCCCCTTCATACCTCCTGTTTCCATAACAATTGTATGCTGTAGTTGCATGTGGTATTGAGCAGCAAAATCAAGCAATGCAAATGTCACACCTAACAAGAGTGTCTTCTGGCCTTTCCTTTCAAGTTCCTGTATTGTAATATGTAGCTTTTCAAACTCGTTCAAATAAAAGCTGGATTCTTTATGTCCACCTACTTCCATAAGCACCTTTACCATATGCACCAAAGATGAGCCTGAACGTTCGAGATAAGAGGGCAATAATGCCAGGATCATATAATCTTCAGGCTTTCCATAGAATTCTTGAAACCCTTGCAAAAGTGATAGCTTATATAGGTCAGAATCACCAATATAATGACGGCTGGGGATCTCCCCGGTCGTACCACTGCTTTCAAAAACTAACGCCGTTTTCTTTTCGCCAGTTATTATTTTATGTGTCTTAAAAAAAGAAATGGGTAAAAAAGGTATTTGACTAACCTCTTTTACGTCTTCAGGATGGATACGTAAGGCATTAACAAACTCTTTATAAATAATATTGTTACCATACTGATAAAAAAACATAGCTAACGCAACATCATCAAAGGTTTGGGCGTTAATATGTAGTAAGTAATTATTATTAGTTAGATCGATGTACACCTATTTTATTTAACTTTGTAATATGAGGTTTTTTGTTGCAATATTGGTGATCTTAGTATGCTTTTTTGCTGCATGTAAAAAGACAAATAATATCTCAAATATACCACAGATAAGTGCTTTATCCTTATTCCCTGATTCTATTAAAGCCGGCTCATCTCAAGATACTGTATACTTACAATTCCATTTTCGTGATGGAGATGCTGATATTGGCAACGACCCGAATGGCACCAACTATGATATATTTGTTATAGACAGCAGGCATAATGATACCACAGGATATTTCTTTCCTGAAATCGCAAATCAAGTCAAAAATCCTGCAACAGGCATAGAAGGCGATTGTACTATATTTATTTTGGCTGCGCTTATACCGGTAGATTCTACTAAACAGCTGGATTCATTACATTATACAGTTTATATGCAGGATCAAGCTTTGCATCATAGCAATGTACTTACTACATCAACTTTGTACATCCATCAATAATGGAAACTTCCTTATTTAGAATTGATAGTAAGATTAGTTTTCTGAACCACTTCCTTTATTACAATATCCAGATCGTTTACAGTGTCTCTTAACTTCTGTAAAATATCTTTATTGATAGGGTCAGCAATATTATCGTAATTAAACAACTTAGATAAGCCTAAAATATTTGCTACAGGTCCACGTATTTTATGCGCTTGCACCCATGCAATATCTGTAAGTAATTTGTTGCGATCTTCTATTTGTGTTAGGTATTCTTTTTCTTCAGTGATGTCTTTAAAGTACACAGCCAGTCCGCCACGCAAAGGATAGGCATTTACTACCAGCCATTGTTCTTTATCAGCAACAAAATATTCAAAATGCACGCTTGTCTCTTGCTTTGATGCCTTTTGTAATTCTATATAAAACTTTGAATCTTTACCATAAGCAAAACATTCCCATATATTCCTTCCAATCAGGTTTTCCCTTGCATGTTCTAACAACCTTTCTGATTCTTTATTTACATATGTAAATTCCCAATTACCATTTACAGCAAAAAAACCATCTGTAATACTTTCAAGCATAGTTTTCATCTCATACAATCTAATGAAATCAGCTTCTTCAGTACTATAAAATAAATTCCCTTTTTCTTGATTTTGCCTCATGGTTATTACTTTCCAATGTAAAAATGGAGGTAATCGCCCTATTAAAATTATAAAGTGGAACCCTTAACAAGCCATTAAGAAAATAATTGCATAAACAATTGATAATCAACATCATGGATTATTTGCTAATTGTTATTTTATTAGTGTATATCTTATTATTTTCTTCAATTCTTATAATGTATACGCCTGCATTATAAGGTGACAAGTTAAGAATATACTTACCTGTCCCATCTGTCTTCACTGATTGATTTACCATCAAAACACCAACAACATTATATAACTGAATATCTACATTAGTCGATGCTTCACCATTTATATATACTTCTTTATTTGCTGGGCTAGGATATACTGTAATTTTATTTTGAGTGTTTTTTACTGATGATACTGCATCGGGGCAACCTGTCATACCACCAAAAATGGCTACACCACTGCCCGTTGGATCTAACCAACTTTTAAGCGTATTTGTTGAAGTTGAAGGAGATTCGAAAGCATTCGCTGACCAATACTTAGCTATTTTACTATATTCAGCACTGATATTCATTCTCTGACCATTAACGTTGGTAGATGTACATGAGGACGCAGTATTACCTCCTGAAAGTATACCAATAAGATTTCCTGAAGTATTAAATAATCCACTGCCCGAAGAACCCTCTTCAATTCCTCCCTGCGCAAAAACAATTGCCCAATGGCTATTTGCTGCACCACCACTTGTTATATTAAAACTACCATTCGGGCTCACACTTGTACCCGTTGATACTTTTTTAATATCACCGCTCGGATGATGGTAGCCAATAAATGTGCCTGATAGGCTAAATGTATAATTAGTATTATCCCAACCTGAGAAATAATAGTTGTAACTGTTTGGAGGATTATATTTTAGTTCCAGTAGCAAAAAATCATCCTTTATTCCTGCAACATTGCTATCATAGCTTGACCGGGCTCTGAAATAAGCCCCAACCATAGTATTATAGGATGGCTGCCCTCCGCTATAAACACAGCTGGGAGCCTGATAGTTGAAGTAAAATCCCCAGCCTGAAAAGGTCGTGTTACTCGTACTATTAGTTGGTTCTACATGCGATGCAGTAAGTATATATGGCCTGCAGCTTTGAGAAGTATTGTTCATCATTACACCTGTACCACCATAAATAAATTTGCCCACTATGTATTCAATATGAACTGTTGCATTACTTTGATTTGTATAAGCGCCTACACTCGTAGAGCATACAGCATTGATCTCGCAGGCAGATGACCCGCCATATGCAAATCCCGGACCAGTAGTAAGTCTGTAATTAGATCCTTGTGTAGCATCATCAAATACAGTAAGGTATTCGGTTGCCCTGTAAAATACTCCTACATTATTGATATGCATTTGTATAGCAGATATATCTACATTGGGATCAATATCCATTTCCAGGTTTATCAATTCTCCCTGTACTTTTTCATTTGTCCAAATTCCATCATCAGGGTTTTCTGCTGATGTATAGGCACCTAATATTTGTTTAGCGTTGGCGTTAAACAGGTAATATTTTACACCATCCGGTAAATGAAATTTATCATAATAAATTCCTAATGACTGCACGCCGGGTATCTGTATCTTTAACCTCCATATTTTACTTCCATCACTAAGCGACAACAATGTCCCTGAATTTATCATATCAATATCAGCCTTTACTAATGCGCCAATCCTAAATAATCCGGGCTTAGGAGAATTTTTATCTTCATTTTTTAATACATCAATGTCAGGGGGATTTAAACTAACAACTTGAACATATTTTTGTGAACTAACCTCACTATTAATATTAGGGTTCATACTTAACGGTATACCACCTTCACTCTTTTGAGCTAATACATGCACAAATCCCAAACACACAATACAAATGCTTACAATAAGGGTCTTTTTCATATTTTATGTATACGCTGAATGCATATTAAAAATACAGTAAAAAAAAGACATGGAAATAATCAATGAGATAGACCTGCTTGATTTTATGATAAAAGTATATATACTATAACTAAGCACATATAGATTGTAATTAATATTTTATCTTGTAAGAGCATATTTATATAAAATGAATCCACTTTTGCGAAGGCTGGCTATCAGGCACATTCAAATAAAGAAAAAGCAGGCCGCTCTGCAAGATATTTCAGCCTATGAAATAGCAAAAGGTGTAAAGCAGGTAAAAAGAAGCATACTTATTTTCTTCAGAGATATCCTATTCATGGCAATGGGGGTATTTTCTGCTGCTTTTGGATTAGAAAGTTTTTTATTACCCGATAAATTTATTGATGGTGGTGTCACAGGTATTTCTCTGTTGTCTTCAGAAATTACAGGCGTGTCTTTATCAGTTTTTTTACTTTCCATCAATTTACCTTTCATCTTGCTTGGGTATAAAGTCATTAGTAAACAGTTTGCAATAAAAACAGCTATCAGCATTTTTACACTCGCTCTTGTCATCGCCACTATACACTTCCCCAGTGTCACACACGATAAATTATTAGTCTCGGTGTTTGGCGGTTTTTTTCTTGGCGCCGGCATAGGTCTTTCAGTAAGAGGAGGTGCTGTACTGGATGGCACAGAGATATTAGCCATTTTTCTAAGCCGGAAGATAAGCACCTCGGTAGGCGATATTGTTATCGTCATTAACATACTTATTTTTTCTGCTGCTGCTTACTTCCTTTCTGTAGAGTCAGCATTATATTCTATGATCACCTATCTCTCTGCTTCCAAAACTTTAGATTTTGTTATAGAAGGAATTGATGAATATACAGGTGTTACAATTATCTCTGTCCGTAATGAAATGATACGGGATATGATCGTCAATCATATGGGTAGGGGAGTGACCGTATACCGCGGCAAGCGTGGATATGGAAAGCATGGGCATACAAGCGAGGTAGATATTGTATATACGGTTGTAACCAGGCTGGAAGTAAGCAAACTTAAAGTGGAAATAGAAAAAATTGATCCAAATGCTTTTGTTATCATGAACAGGGTGAAGGACACAAAGGGAGGCATGGTAAAAAAACGCCCGCTGAAGCATTAAAAATTATTGCAATAGTATCTTATTGTTAACCTTTAAAACAAATAGTATGAAGCAGAAAAGTTGTATTTCCTTAATGCTGTTGGCAATTGTTTTATTAGCAGCGTGCAATAACAACCAGGGCAACTCAGCCAATTTACAGACAAAAGTAGATTCCCTGCAAAATGAGTTAAAAAAATATACAGATGATCAAACAACTACTCAAACACGGTTACTGCGTTTCGATTCGTTAGATTTTAATTTTTACAGCGGACAAAAATGGGATTCTCTTGCTATAAGCCATGCACCTAATATTAAAGTCTACTATCCTGATGGCAATACAACTGAAGGCCTGTTCCCGCAACATATAGATATGCTTAAACCCATGTTTATGTTTGCACCGGATACAAAAATTAAAGCACATCCTGTAAAATTTGGCAGTGGCGATTGGACCGCTGTAATTGGCGAAATGGAAGGTACTTTCTCTGCCCCAATGCCAATAAGTGGCGGCAAAACAATACCGCCTACCGGCAAAAACTTCAAATTAATTATGTGCACTATAGGGCATTGGAAAGATGGGAAAATGAGCGAAGAATACTTGTTTTGGGATAATCAGTCTTTTATGAAACAAATAGGACTGGCAAAATAGCAAGTATATAAATATTTTAAAAGTAAAAGCCCCATTTATGGGGCTTTTACTTTGGGCGGAGAGAGAGGGAACTGAACCTTATCCCGAAACCCGCTCTAATCAATACTTCCGAGTCGCTGATAAAGTCGGATAACCGAATTTACCCCCTCGTAAAAAATAGTTTCAGTATGCTAAGAACTTGATACCTCAAAGGTAGTGGTTTTATCTAATAATCTGCATGTTTTTGACCTTTCTAACGAGAAAATGGTTTAATTTTACGGATTCGATAGAACAAAAGGTCATGAAAGATCAATTTAACATATCTAATAGTCCTCAGCTTTATTTTATAAGGTTGCTGGATGACTATGAGATAAATATCTTTCTGCTTAAAGACATTGAAAAGCGAATTAACTACTCTTTCCCTAACATTCAGGAGATCGCAGAAAATCTTGTTAAGAAAGGATTATTGAAGCGAATTGAAAGAGGAAAGTATTGCCGCCACAATTTCAATGACGAATGGGTTATTAGCAACTACCTGGTAGATGATGGCGTAGTAGCATATTGGTCTGCTATAAACCGGCATGGTCTAACAGAACAATTTCCGAATACAGTTTTTGTACAAACAGCAAAAGAGAAAAAAGAAAAAACAGTTTTTGGAGTTACTTACAAATTCATCCGGGTAGCCAAAAGAAAAATGACTGGTCATACAATGTTCGGTTTTGGCAATAATCAATATCGAATGACCGACATCGAAAAGACGATTGTGGATTGCTTTGATTTACCTGAATATTCCGGTGGTTATGCAGAACTGATACGGGCTTTTAATACGGCATCATTAGACGCACAACAGATGGTGAAGTATTGCAAGGCAATTGATAATACAGCAGCTACTAAGCGATTAGGTTTTCTTGCAGAATTTTTACAGAAGCCTGAGTTTGATGTATTTCTTAAATATGCAAAAAGTATAGTAAATGGAAAGTATAATCTTTTTGATCCCGTTGGAATGGATGAGGGAGAATATGTGAATGAATGGAAGATACGTCTTAATATTAGCACAGATGAAATATCTGATATTTGCAATAAGCTTTATTAAATGATTCTACAACGAGAAATAGCGGCAATAGCTGAACAGGTAGGAGTATCCAAGACTACAATAGATAAAGACTGGGTATTAGGGCATTTTGTTGATGCTATTTTCTCAGTTAAAGAACTGAAGGACATCCTGATTTTTAAGGGAGGAACCTGCCTGAAAAAATGTTATTTTCCTAATTACCGTTTTTCAGAAGATTTAGATTTCACCTGTATTGATGAAAAATTTGAGCTTACAGAAAAGCTATTCGAAAATGTAATCACATTAGTTACGGAAAGGACTGGTATGAACTGTCAAATATCATCCTTTCGGGATTTGATTTTTAAAGATGTAAAAACTGGTTATGAGATAATTGTCAAATATTGGGGATCGGACCACCAAATTAATGCGGCCATACCACCCGTTGAACGGTGGCAAACAAGTATAAAAGTTGAAATTATTCTTTACGAATTGCTTCTATTTCCCCCAGTTATCAACGAGCTAATACACCCCTATTCCGATAAACTTTCAATAAACGCAAGTAAAATCCCCTGTTATTCCATAGAAGAAGTTATAGCGGAAAAAATCCGTGCTTTAGTACAGCGAAAGTACACAGCTCCACGAGATTACTATGATATTTGGTACTTAACCAAGAATTACAAAGAACTAAACCATGCTAAGATAGCAAGTGCTTTTCTTGAAAAAATGAAGTACAAAAATCTTGCTTTTACAGGAATAGATCAATTAATAAATGAGAAGAATAAGCGCATCCTAAAACATAACTGGCAAAACAGCTTAGGACATCAAATAGCAAAAGATCAATTAGCAGACTATAATACTGTCATTGCCGAAGTCCAGAAATATTTTGAAAGCACTCTTTAATTGTCCTAAGATTGTGCAATGTCCCTCTTTGGGTTACGTTAATAAGAAAGGTTAGTTCCAACAAAAAGCACTAAGTCTCATAAAATGCCCATTGTTTGAAGTATTAATCAGAAATAATATCAATCAATTCTCTGAACTGTGTTGGTTTAAGATATTAATCATTTCTGATTCATGAATTAATGCATCTTCCATATTCCAACTATCATTGTTATAAATTTCAAGTAATTTAAGACTCTCAACTCCCCATTTTTCATTATGCAACTGAAATTGAATCTTTTTAGCAGCCGGTTGAAAGTGATTATAAGATGAGTTGGTACTGTTTGTGATTAACGCAAGGTTTCCAAACGAATGTAAATTATCATCCGGCCATATTTCATATTGTTGTTCGGGATTTTGAGGATAAACATGTTCTACTGATCTGCTTTGTCTAAATTGGAACCTTTTAATTAATTTTTCGTTCTTTATATGTTTTTGGGGAATATCATCACGCCATATTTTTAATAGACAGTAGTCCAATTTAAAGAACCAATATCTTTCAGTGCCAGTCCCCCTTGATAAAACATCTTTAGGTACCTCAAACGACTTTTTCTTAACATAGTGATTCTTCATGTTGTCAATCGCAATTTGTTTGAAGGTTTTATTGCCTGAAATCCTTGATTCAGCCATCTGGTCATCAAGCTTCTCTAACCAACTCAAAATAGATGAACTGGCATATTCTTCGTTGGACTGATAAAGCGTCACTGCATTTTTCTGTATGTAATGAATTAATGGAACTAACCATAATTCTGATTGAGTAACGCTTACATTTAACATTGCCTGTAGATCAGTTAACATGCCCTTCATTTTTTTTCTCATGTAGCTCTTATCGGAGGCTTCTTCATTCCGCGCGTTAAAAGAAATGTCCCACTTATAAAGATTATCAACGAATAAACTCTTAATAACAAAACTGTCAAAAAGCAATCTTGTTTTTAGTAGATGCTCTATAAAATAAACCGGCATGTCTTGGTTTTTGCCCGCAAAATCAATAATCTGTAGGAGATTTTTTTCTGAATAGTTATCAGAAATAGTATCCTCGCATGTACAAAAGGTTGTTAATAACAGTTCTGAAAAACTAATAATGGAGCTGATTTTTACCTCATGTCTTTTTTCTTCTTTAGAGTTGTATTTTTTATTTGCTTTTAATATTTCTACCAACGTATGAGGTTCTTCACCTTCATAATTATCTGTATCAAAATGGCTTATAATATTGTGCAGGGATGTATCTGTCCCATTATAAGATAAGATTAATTGAGCAGCCTTGTCATCAAGTACATCTTCAAGATAGTTGTCCATTTGGCTACAAGCGTTCCATATTCTTGAATAAGCGAAACGTTTCTCCTGGGGGACTTTATCTAATATTCTTGCTTTTAAAATCTCATGTTTTTCTAATTGTTCGCCCCTGCTATTCATGACTTCAAAATACCAATTCATGTCAGTACCTTTTGGTAGTATTACATAAACAAGAGTAACTTTTTCATAAATAAAGCGTGAAAAAGTAGTACGGACACTATCGGAGGTTAGTTGATTTTGAATGAAATCCAATATTATTTTCCTTGCGGCTGGTAGTCTTCTATTAACCTCATCGTCATCAAACTGTTCCCCATCAGCTATACTCCGCAAATACTTCATATCCTCATTTCTTGAAGGAAAAATCAATCGTTCAACTTCAGATGAATTTAAGAACCGATTCCATCGTTCATCATATTGTACCAGCAACGTGGCAATTAGGAATAGGGTTGTTATCCTCTGCTGACCGTCTATTAGATCATTCCTTCTTGACGCCTCATTTAAGTCTGTCGTGATATTTCCTAAATAATAAACCTCGTCTTCCAAACTACTCTTAAAGTCATTGAGCAAATCTGTAATCTGTTTATCCTCCCAAGCATACAAACGTTGATAGACTGGAATGGAAAAAACCATCTCGTCTACAGTTTCCGGGGTAAAAGTCCCTACTGTTAATTTGAATTCGTCCATATCTAATTCAATCATTAAATATTATCTAATTTTATCAACATATTTTTTGCATTAAATAGACGGGGATGCTTTCCAACATCTATCTTCCTGTAAAAGCCTTTATCTCCATAAAATGATTTGTAATAATCTCGTCTGATCCCCTTCGCCAAATTAAATCCAAGAACATTATTCTTCTGATACAATTTTTCACTTATGTCCATTAATTTATCAATGACGTGCAATGGTGATGATGATAAATCAATTACTTCAAACGGATTGACACTTAATAAGTGGTTGTTTACGGTATTATACCTTAGAGAATACATCTCAAGTCTTTTGTAAAAAAGAACATGCTCTAACCACATCGCAACTTCATCAAGTTTACTATTGTCACCAAATTTATCAAAATAAAAAATTAAAGAAGCTTCGAAAGCCTCAAGCAAAAAGCCAATCCCTGTATTGTTAAATTCAGATAATAAGACATACAGATTTCTGAAAATTCTGTCATTATTTTTACTCTGGAATAGCAGGTCATATAGGTTATAATATTTCTCAGTAAACAAGAAAAATAACTCTCCGCTTTCTATCGTTTTAGTGATCTGAAATGGCATCCATTCTTGACCAAAGCTCAAAATAGATATAGAGCCATTCCCATTAATTGTGCATTTTGCTTTAGTTATATAGATTAATTCACCTCTTATGGTGTTGATATTCCATCCTGAAAATAGTGGGGGCTGAATATAATTATTTAAAGAAAATTCCTTTGATAAGGAATCTATTGCTTTAAACTCACGTTTAATTTGTACTTCAGTTGGGTCCTTCCTCGAAATCGTTCTTGTTCTACCCCAAAGATTATGCAAGAGATATAAGAGGACATTTTTTTTGTCCAATTTCTCCCATTGCTGACTACATCGTATTGCTGTTAAATCACCCGTTTCTTTAGGGATACATCGCAGATGACTTGCCTTCAGCAAATCATAATCTTCCAGTCTCTTGCCTTTACTATTTTGACTGTCAAAAAACACAAATGCATCATCCATTGAACGTGGAATAACTAAAACAAAATAAAGCTTTTCACTTAAATATTTTATCCACGTTAAATAGCCGTCCTCATCAATATTCTTTTTGTAAAGCCAATTAGAAATATGTGCTGCATTATCAATAATATTTTTCTTCGAAGCTACGTGTCTGTATTCCTGGTTTAATAGCCCATTTGAAAATTCGCATTTTAAAACGTACAATAAAATAGAGAGGGTTGTCAGCCTTTGCTGCCCATCAACAATTTCATACTTACCTGTATTTAAATTGTTCGATGCAATAATAGTTCCCATTACATAGGGAATGTTCTCCCGTTCATTCATTGCCTTATAAATGTCATTAAGAAGAGCCTCTGTGTGTTCTGTTGTCCATTTATAGGGACGCTGATAGACAGGGATGGATAACTCCATTCCCAAGAGGTTTTTTAATGAGATTTCCTGTGCTAATCCTATCATACGTGCATCAATTAAATCTTTTCAACATAGCCCTCACTTACAATTTTAACATGAATTTTCTACCGTAGTCGGGTGAAAGTGTGAAAAATCGCTTCTAAATAGGGCCAAATTCGTAACTGAAAAAAAATTAAGTTATGAGTGTGAATAACGGTAAAACTAACGAATTCTCTCAATCCAGACAGTACAGAGATCCATTGTTAACGATTGCTGACCTGGTAGAATTTAAAGATCAGCTTATCTCTGAAATACGGAAACTGCTGAGCGATCAAATGGGAAATACTGAAAAAAAGTGGCTTAAATCGCTTGAAGTTAGAAACCTTCTTAACATTTCTCGTGGCACATTACAAAACCTGAGAGTATCAGGGACGCTACCCTATACCAGGATTGGAGGTGTGATTTATTATGACTACAAGGATATTCAAAACGTATTCCTTGCTAATAAGAGTGGTCAGAAATCATAGCGACAAACTGGCAGAGAAGATAAAGTTCCAATGAAAGCAATTATATACAAAGGCTAAAGATTCTACTAAAAGGGAAACAGAAGCCGATCAAAAAAAATGATTTATGATATGCATATTAATAGGATTATTGATAGCAAAATACCGAAGGTTTATCAAGTCGATCCAACGTGTGGGCACCAATAGGCGGCATTGGTAACTAACCGTTGAAAGGGCCTATTAAAATAATTGCAACATAACTAAAAGCCCCATTCAAAGACTTATAAATAAAAGGCTGAAGCAAGTACCATAAAAAAGGCAGCTGACATGAAACTTGTACGCGGTCTGTCGCATACGGCAAGATGTATTTTTGTATACAAAAATGATCTTGCCCTCCCTTCCAAAGTCAGTCCGGGGGGGATAAATGCTTCGGAACTCGCATTTATTTATTAAAAAGGATTAGAAATGGCAAGGAAGAAAGAAGAGGTGCGGGAAGATTTGTTAAGCCATCCTATAACGGTACGAATTACTGAAACAGAATTTACCAAGTTGAACAAATTTGTCACAGAAGGTAGCTGCAGTAATATCGGAGATGCTGTAAGAGCCGTCCTGAATCACGGGAAAGTAACCCTTTATCATAAGGACATTTCACTGAACGGACCTATGGAACAATTGGCAGGTATAAGAAAAGAACTGAAAGCTATAGGGGTGAATATCAATCAAATCACCCGGCAGTTTAATAGCACCTCAGATGGGAATCAAAAAATGTTTCACACATTGAAAGTGTCGGAGCAATACAAAAAAGTAGATGAAAAGGTAAATCAATTGCTTGAACTCGTGTCAAAAATTGCTGTAAAATGGTTGCAAGAATAGGCTATGGAAAAAGCATTAGTAGGATTTTAAACTACAATGAAAATAAGGTTAAGGAGCATGTAGCCGACCTTATTTTAGCCAATCAATTTGCTTGTGAAGCTGATGATCTTTCCTTTAATAGTAAGCTGCACCGGTTTGAAAATATGACGATGAATAATGCCAGGTCTAAATCAAATGCCATTCATATTTCTTTAAATTTTGACTTGGGAGAGTCAATTCCGGTAAGTACCCTTCAGGAGATTTCTATAGAGTACATGGAAAGAATTGGCTTTGGCGAACAACCCTATCTGGCATATCAACACTTTGATGCAGCTCACCCACATATCCACATCATAACAACCAATATTCAGGAAGATGGCAAGCGAATAGACCTGCATAATATTGGCCGAAATCAATCTGAAACGGCCAGAAAGGAAATTGAAGAAAAGTATGGTTTAGTAAAAGCAGACAGTAAAAAAACAGCACTTGACTGGATTTTGAAACCGGCAGAAATCAACAGTGCCATTTACTCAAAATCGGAAACTAAAAGGACCATATCGAACATTGTAGGTCATGTGATGCACCAATATAATTTCATTTCTTTGGCAGAATATAATGCAGCGCTTTCCTGTTTTAATGTTCAGGCAGAACGCGGACAGGAAGGAACGGTTTTGTACGATAAAAGAGGGATTATCTATTCTATCGTAGATAAGGAAGGAAAAAAAGTAGGCTTGCCAATTAAAGCAAGTAGTTTCTTTTCAAAGCCAACTCTTAAAAATCTGGAAGCAAAATTTGCTGCTAACGAAGGGCTAAGAAAAGATTTAAAAGGAAAGAGCAAGACAATCATTGCCAAAATCCTGAATAGCCCAAATTCAATTTCTAAGGAAAAATTCACACAGCAACTAAAAATAAGTGGTATTGAGCCTGTATTTCGACAGAATGCGGAAGGGTTTATTTATGGCATTACTTATGTCAACCACAAAGACAAAGTTGTTTTTAATGGCAGTGATTTAGGCAAAGAATATAGTGCCAAATCAATAGTTGAAATGTTCGCACCTGAAAAATCTTATAGCCATGATTCAGGAAATAAAGTCGGCACACTCCCAGCCAACTATCCTTCTGA
>Ga0206886_1055_pt1 | contig 24564 bp, 14 predicted proteins | sample Alteio_BWOrgHeat_92_FD_152952 | JGI IMG/M metagenome (GOLD analysis project Ga0206886, IMG submission 152952) | Enriched cells from forest soil in Barre Woods Harvard Forest LTER site, Petersham, Massachusetts, United States - Alteio_BWOrgHeat_Nextera2 ... | reverse complement strand
TACGCGGGCAGAGGCGGCACTGCTGGCCGGAGACTTTGACGAGGCCAAGGAAGCCATTGAAGAGTCTCTGAGGCTGGACCCATCAGATGCTGAGGCGCGCGCGATGGCGCTGGTGGTCAATAAGGAATTGGTCGAGCGCTCGCGCAGACAGCGCGTCCAGGAGTTTGTGGATCTCGCGCGCCGCGGCATCGCCGAGCGCAAATTCGCGGATGCTCTCGACGCCCTTCACCATGCGGAAAAGCTCGATCCTTCGGACTCGAACGTCCGGGAGCTTCTGCAGTGGGCGCAACGCGGTCAGGAGCAGGAAAACAAGCGCCGAATTCTTCAGGAGATCACCGACCAGATCGAGAAGGCTCTGCATGGCGGCGACTTTTCGTCAGCCTGCACGATCTCTGACATGGGTCTGCAGCGGTTCCCTGACGAGCCGATGCTGCTGCGTCTGCGGGCGATCAGCGAAAAGCAGCGCGACATTGCCGAACGCCGGCGCTTTGTTCATGACAAGAGCCTTGAGGTGAGGCTGCTGACCGACCAGGGCAAGCTGGCAGAAGCAGTTCAGGAGGTGACGGAAGCGCTGAAGAAGTACCCCGGCGAGCCGAACTTCGAGTCGTTGCTGACTGCAACCAAAGCCGAGATTGAACGGCAACGGTCGGAACGCGAGGCGGTGGCTCGGCAAAAGGCGGTGCAGCAAGCCGAGGCCGAGGATCGCGCCAAGCAGAGGCGGAGAATCCTCGATCTGTCGATCGGCCTGAGGCGTTCGCTCGACGCCCACACCAAGCTGACCGAGATTTCGCGGAGGGCCGACCAATTACGATCGGCGATTGACGCCAAACACGTCGACGATCAAAGCAGAGAGGTTGCCACCCTCCTCTTCAGCGAGGTGGATGCAAGACTGAGGGCGCGCGACCAGACCTCGGCGGAACTCGACCAGGTTCGGCAACTCCTCGACAACTCGCGCGATTCTGCGTCGCTGAACGAGGCGGAAAACCGCCTGTCGAGCATCAAAGCCGCCTTCCCCAGTGAGACCAATATCCAGCAGATGTGCTCAACGCTGGAGGATACGCTGCTCCGCGTGCGGGAGGACCTGGAGCGCGCAATTTCTTCTCTGTCCGCGATCATTCAGGGCCTCGAGACAACGGGCACCGGAGACCTGCTTTCGCTCCAGCAGAAGGCAAAGGAGAGCGCATCGGCCTTCGCTACTGATCCACGCGTAGGCGCGTTGATGCAGCAGATTGACTCCTTCGTGAGCCGCCGGCTTGAGCGCAATACCGAACTGGCGCGGGAGATGATGGGCCTGCTGCAAGATCTCTCCGAGTCTCATTCGCTCGAGGAGATCACTCGCACAGTGGAGCGGGCCCGTTCCATCGTCGCTCTCGATAAGACGGACCGAAACCTTGCGGACACCTTCAACAGCATTGAAGCCGAAGCCGTCAGGGTGCGCCAGACGATGAAGTCGCTCCTGAAGGAGATGGCGTCCGTTGCCCAGGCTGTGGCAGAAGCACCGACAGTACATGCGTCCGAAGCCTTGATTCCGCAGGTGCGCGCCTTGGCCGACGCTCACGCGGGCTTCAAGGATCTGCAGGACTCCGCCAATCGCGTTCTTGCGGAGATCCAGGGAAGGCGCATCGAGCATGACCTTATCGTCCACGAGCTTGAGTCGGTGCGCTCGTCTCTTCCCATCCTGGATACGGACGACGAACTGGCCGCAGCGGCGGCACGAGCCGGCGAGTGCCGCAATGAACATCGCGACGACCCCACCATCATCAACATCTGTGGCCTCGTCGAAGAAGAAGTATCGCGCCTCTTGCAGCAGAGAGAAGTGCTTCGCCAGCGCAACATCGAATGCGAGAACGCTCTCCGTCTCTCCGAGGATCTTCTGCAGCAAGGTGATCTGCAGGGCTCTCTCGAGGCGTTGCGGGCGGTTGAGGCCAAGGCGCCGGATCGCATCGATCTACGGCTGCAGATCTCCATCGTGCGCAAAGCCATTGAGCAGGAGCGCGAAGAAAACGAGCGGTTACAACAAGAGAGGCAAGAGAGAGAGAGAGTAGAGGGCGAGGCTCACGCCCGGCGGATGAAGATTGAAGCCGCCATTCGGGAGACTGGAGAACTGCTTGCCATGGGAAGGGGCGAGGAGGCCCTGCAGCGGCTCCGCTCCGCGCAGGAGCTCTATCCCGAGAGCGAGGAGTTGCAATCGGCGTTTGAAGTGATGCAAGGAGAGGTCGAGCGGTTACGGTCTGAGCAGGAGCATCTGGCCCAGGAGCTTGCGGAGGCCAGGACGCGCGCTCGCCGCGCAGCTGCCCAACAGGCGATCCACGAAGCCGCACAGCTTGAAGACCGGCATAAGTCCGAGGAGGCGTGGAGAATCCTTGCTGCGGCGCTGGAGCGCGATCCCGAGAACCAGGAACTGCAGGCCTTGACGCAGTCCGCCAGGGAGAAGGCAGATAAGCAACGGGCTGAACGCGCAAGGATTGAACAAGAGCGCGCAGAGGCAGAGGCGCGGGCACGTCAGGAGGCATCCGAACGCGCCATGCGCGAGACCCGCGAGTTGCTTTCCGTTGGGCGGAGTGACGACGCTCTCGAGAATCTCCGAAAAGCATTGGAGCGCGATCCCCAGAGCCAGGATTTGCAGACCGCCCTGGAGGCGACCCAGGCCAAAGTAGGCCGAGAGCGGGCTGAGAAGCAGAGACTGGAGCAGGAGCGGCAGAAGGCCGATCAGCTGGCCCGGGAACAAGCCGCCCTTGAGGCGCGCCTCAGATTGGAAGCCGCGCGGCAGGCCATTCAGCAATCGCAGCGGTTGCTCCAAAAAGGGCAGAGCGAAGAAGCGCTCCAGAATCTACGCAAGGCCCTCGAAGCCGACACTGAGAACCAGGAGTTGCGTACCGCGCTTGAGTCGGCGCAATCCGCGGCAGCACATGAGCGCGCAGAGAAGGAGCGGCTGGAGCGCGAGAGGCTGGCCAGGGAGAAGGCGGAAGCCGAGGCGCGAGCCCGCCAGGCGGCGGTTGACGAGGCCATGCAGCAGGCGCGCAGTTTGCTGCGTGACGGTGAAGAAGACAAGGCCGTTGACACCTTGCGAGAGGCGAGCGGCCGCTATCCCGAAAGCAACAAACTCCGTGCATTCCTTGATACGACGCAGGCCGAAATCGCCAGGCAGCGCGCGGAGCGCGAGCGGCTGGAGCGGGAGAGAGTCGCAAAAGAGAAGGTGGCAGCTGAAGCGCGAGCCCGCCAGGCAGCCGCTGAGGAGGCAATACGCGGAGCGCGTGAGCTCCAGTCGAAAGGATCGGGCGACGAGGCGTTGCAGCAGCTCCGAACGGCTTTGCAGCGAGACCCCCAGAACGAAGAACTGCGCGCTGCCTTTGAGGCAACCAAGGCCACCATCGAGCGGCTGCGGGCCGAAAAGGAGCGGTTGGAGCGGGACCAGAAGGCGCGTGAACAGGCGGAGAAAGAGGCACGCGCACGGCAGGCCGCCATCGATCAGGCGGTTCGCGACGGCAAGGAAATGCTGGCGCGAGGACAGAACGAACCGTCGCTGCAGCACCTGCAGCAAGCGTTGAAGCGCTTTCCCGGAGCGCCGGAACTGCGGCTGGCGCTGGAATCGACGCAGGCTGAAGTCGACCGCCGCCGCGCGGAGCAAGAAAAGCGCGAGCAGGAGCGGCTCAAGCAGGAGCGCGCGGAGGCCGAAGCGAAAGCCCGCACTGCAGCCATTGCCGACGCTCTTCGGATCGCCAAGGCCCAGCTTGCCCAGGGGCTCGCGGATAAGAGCGCGCAGGCGGTTCGGGCGGCGTTAAAGCGATATCCCGACAGCGCGGAACTGCAGGCGGCCCTGCAAGCGGCCGAAACCGAAGCTGCCCGGATGCGCGAGCAGCGCGAGCGGGCAGAGCGCGAACGGATAGCGCGCGAACAGGCTGAAGCCAAAGAGCGCGCCCGCCAGGCCGCGTGCAATGAGGCGATTCAGAAGGCGCAGAAGCTGCTCGCGAAGGGGCAGGGCGACGAGGCTATCCAGTGTCTTCGCGCGTCGCTGGAGCGCGATCGTCAGAGCAAGGAGTTGCGTTCCGCCCTTGAGTCGACCCAGGCGGAAGTCAGCCGGCTGCGTGCAGAACGCGAGCAAGCCGAGCGGGATCGCGTTGCCAAGGAGCAGTCCGCGCGCCGCGCGCGCAAGGAGGAGATCGATAAAGCATTGCTGCAGGCAGGCAAGCTGCAGGCTGATGGAAAGTCCGATGAAGCACTGCAGCTCCTTCGTGCGTCCCTGAAGCGTTTTCCTGACAGCCAGGAGCTGCGGTCGGCAGTGAATGCGGTGCAGGAGGACATCAACCAGCGGCGCGCCGAAAAGCAGCGGGCAGCCGAGCTCGAGGCGAAGGCCAAGGCGGCGGAGAAGGCAAAGGCCGCCGCTGCCGCCAAGGCTGCGGCAGCCAAGACCGTGACGCTGAAAAAGCCCGTGCCGCGTCCGGACGGACAGGTTGCAGGCCCCTTCGCGGACCACCGGCGAACGGTTCTCATTGCCATTGTTGCAGGCGCTGTTATTGTCTTGGGCGGAATCGGCGTGCTAATCGCTTACAAAAATAAAGTTGAAACACCACCCCCTGTTCCGCCACATATCACTACAGAGGCCCCAAAAACGCTTGCCGTGTTCTCATCGCTCTCTATCGTTTCGAATGCAGGAAATGCCGCTGCCGTTTCTGTGGACGGTAAGGGGTTGGAGAACCTCTCATCGAGATCTGACGCACCTGTCAGGCTCGAGCCGGGCACTCATCATGTCTTGATCTCAGAGAAGGATGGCACCGTCGATTTGTCCGTTCAAGTTTCCAGCACGGGGGCAATTCGGGTGGACAGTGCAACTGGCCAGGGCCAGAATCCGATCGTCGCGATGACCCAAAGCGGGGAACGTCAGGAGATCTACTGCCGATGCGAAGGGGCGGAGATTCGCATCGATGATAAAAAAGGCAGGCAAGTTCGCCGTGACTTCTATGCCGTTCCAGGCAAAGGAGGATCGGACCACGTAGTCACATTGGTGAGGAACGGCCAAAGGGAACAGATACCGCTCGTTGGCGCCAATGAGAGGACGGGAATGATTGCCATCGCGAGTTCCGGGTCTGAGCCGCCACCTCCTCCTCCACCCCATCCCGACGAGCAGGCGTGGCAACTTATCAAGGACTCGCGAGAGGTGGAGGACTTCCGGAACTTCCGAACTAAGTACGCGCAGAGCCTCCACGCGGGAGAGGCTCTCGAAAAAATCGCGGACTTGGACTGGGTCCAAATCCAGAGCTCGAAAGATCCGGGTGTCTTCACTCGCTACCTTGACGAGCACAAAGGTAGTTCGCACACGCAGGAGGCAAACGATCGGATTCAGTCGCTGAGTCATCAGCCACCTCCCTCGACTCCTCCCCCGACACCTGCGGACGTCGCAGATTGGAACAAGATCAAAGACACTCGAGACCTGAATGTCCTGAGAGACTTTCGCTCGAAGTATCAAAACAGCCCAAAAGCGACGGAAGCGTTCGTCCGTATGTCCGACATTGAATGGGATTCAATCCACGATTCGTCCAAGCCGGAGGTCTTCGAGGACTTCATGAACAAATATCCGGGCACTGCGCATTGGACTGAAGCGAGCAATCGTGACGCGCAGTTGCTCAAGGAGCGACACGACGCACAAACGCAGACAGAGATGCACCAGCGCGAGGATCAGAACCAGCGAGATCGCGAGGCCGTTAAGCAAACCCTCGAAAGATACCGCTTGGCCTATCAGAATAAGGACCTCAATGCGCTTGCTGCCGTATGGATCAGTGTCCATCGCCCCCAGTTCCAAAAGATCTTTAACGACGCGCCAAGACTTCGAGTCACGTTGGGCGAGCCCGTAATTTCAATTGAAGGGGATAATGCGACCGTTACATGTAGCCAGACGGTAGAGATTCTGGACAACCACGGAAAGACGATTAGTAAGGACGGCGCGACAATGCAGTTCGCCTTCAAAAGGGCACAGGGCGGTTGGGTAATCACACGAGATTGAACACTTAAGACTTTCCCGGAGGCAAGACCATGAAAGTTTGGACTTTGGTTCTGTTAGCTCTGTTTTCCGTCTTTGCGCTTCCGTCGAACGCGCAAACTTGTTCCGCCACCGTAACAACCAACAAGCTGATTTGCGCGTTGCCGCAGTTGTTCGGCCCAGGTGGCCTCACGCTTCCAAATCCTAAACACGAGGCGCATTTCGAGGGCTCGTCACTTCAAGGCTTTCTTGCTCCATTGAACACCGAGATCGGCCTGGAACTTTCCACTCTTCCGCTTGGTTCCTCGGGTTCCGGAATCAGTTTTTCATTCGACAAGGAGCACCATCCAGTTTCAACAGAAGACACTCTCGGCCCGATTCTCACCGAACGCGCCGCCGTAATAGGTAAGAAGAAAGTCGATCTTGGCGTCGCTTACCAGTACTTTAGTTTCAGCCAGGTTGATGGACTCGACCTTCACAAGTTGAATAGCGTCTTCCAACACGCCGTCAACCCCGGGGCGACCCGGCAGAAGTATGAGAATGACTACATTAACACCAGTTCCTCAGTGAACATTGCGTTGAATCAGACCGTGTTCTACGCGGTATTCGGCGTTTCAAAAGGTCTTGATGTCTCAGCGCAGGTTCCAATTGGGTCACTTCATCTGAGACTGGCCTCAAATGCAAATATTGTCAGGACGCAGCCCTGCGAGAACACGCAGAATCAAGATCCGACGGCGCCTAACTACCGTGGTGGGGACTGCGTCGGTGCGTCGTTCGACCCCAGTAACGCGGCGGTCTGCGGGGAATTTCACTATTTCACCACCTCGGCAAGCTGCTCGGACATCTTTAACAGTACGAGCAAGGTGTTCACGGGTGGTGGCGATGTGACCGGGATTGGCGACGTAATCCTTCGGGCCAAGTATGAGCTAATCAATCATGAAAAGCTTGCAGGTTCTGTGGGAATGTCCTTCCGGCTGCCTACCGGCGACGTCAACAAGCTCCTTGGCTCGGGAGCCGTCGGCTTGGAGCCTTTTGGCGCGCTGACGTACCGGAGCCGTTGGTCCCCTCACGTGAGACTTGGCTATCAATGGAACGGCAAGACCTTGCTCGGCAGCAACGGCTATTCTCAGATCGCTATCGACCCCGTAACGGATCTCCCAGAGGTGGCGACGCCGGTTTCAAAATCCAGTTTGCCTCCCGAACTCCTGTATTCGGCAGGGTTTGATTTAGGCGTGACAAAGCGACTCACGGTCGCCGCTGACTTCATTGGTGCCCGAATTCTGTCTGCTCCCCGGCTTGTGAGCTCGGTCTACCCTGACTTCTTCGGAAATTCGGTTCCTAACACCACGTCTTTAACGGCAGACTATAGTTCTGACTCGATTGCGGTGGGCGGAAAGATCCGGCTCTACCGCGAGCTCGTCCTCATTGCCAACGCCACGATCCGCGTTGACGATGGCGGGCTTCGCGCGAACGTAGTACCGCTCGTCGGCCTCTCGTGGTCCAAATAAGGTGAAGGATGATTGCTCGAATCTTGCGGTTGACCCTCGTTGATGGCGAGGGTCTTACTGCGAGACCACCATCTGTGACGTGCTGCCCAGATTGAGCGAGAGCGTGGAAGCGAATGGAATCTTGATCGACATCGGATACGATACGACTACTTTGACCAGATTTCCCGGCGCATTTGTTGTTCCCGAAGAGCACGACGCCCAGGTTGTCGGCGTGCTGCTGCTGGCGGCGCACCAGGTGGTAGCCACCGTGATGTTCGACGATTTGATCCCGGTATAACCGAGCCCTTTGACAAAGGCGCTGATATCGGTCGTGGATGCATTGCATTTCGACAGGCTAGGTGTGTTCGTGCACGAAGTTGATCCCCGCACCATCGCATAGCGCGTGGCCAGCCGTGCCGCATTCGAGCAGAATTGATAGCTGTACAGCCCCACAGACAGCTGACAGATTCCAATCAGCAGGGCGAACAGCACCGTGCACGAAATGGCCATCTCCACTGCGTTGATGCCACTCTCGTCGCGTAGTCGCGCTACGACAGAACGTGCCAATCTCTTCACTGGACTACTCTCTGAATCGACTGTCCCTTGACCGTGTAGGAATTAGGCAGTCCGGGCAAGCGAATATTTGCTGACACCGTAGCCGAAGTGTTCACCGTCAGGGTCTGTTCAATGTGGGAGTTGGCGCAGTCCGTGTTCAGGCAGGTCGATGCGCTTCCATCCGAGCACGCGCACGCGGAAGACGATGTGGTGGATACGGTGAGGGTCGGAGCCTCATCCGAGGCCGCGAGAGCGATTCCCGACGTGTCCTGCGCGGTGTAGCCGTTCTCGCACCCGTATTGCGCCCCAGCCTTGGCCGCATTGGCCACCGCAATCGACGCGTACGCAACCCGCCCCATCTCAACCGCTCCCACCAGCAACGTCACCAGGACAGGAACCACCAACGCTGTTTCCACCAGCGATTGACCGCCTTCGCCGTCTCTCTTTTTTCTGTAGCATTTCCAACGCATCTTTTGTCCCTCACTCTTCATGCGACTACTCCACCAGCGCTACCACGCGATTCGGCGTAGTGCTTGGGTGCGCCTTATCGTAGCTGGGAATCGTGATCGTCGAGGACTTGTCATACATCGTGTCGGCCACGATGCCCGTTGCCGTGATACCACCGCCATGGTCCTGCAGGTATACTTCCGCGCCGGGCGCATAAATATAGCCGTCGAGCGTCTGGTTGTTGCTGCCGAACTGCACTTGAAGGTCATTGGTGTTATTAGACGGCTGCATGATCGCTATTCCGTTGTAGGTGCCCGAAGTGGGTGCGGTAATGTTGAGCAGCGAGTTACTGTTCTGATTCAGCGTTCCGCCATAGATGTCGATCGTGCCGCTGCTGACCGTTACAGTCGCGCCCGTAGCGACAGTGACGCCGCTTTCGAACATATAGGTGCCTGCACCAAGCGTGACGCCATTGCTGATGGTCACCGCATTCGTGTAGCAGATGGCACTTCCCAACCCCGGTGCAGTCGGCGCATTCGCGGTGGTGATGGTGGTCGCTGACGAAGTCGTCGTGCAGCCGCCGTTAGTTGGCGTAGGCCCGGTGATGTTCCCCCACGGACTCTTGCGCGGCACCGTGTTGATCGTGGCCGCAGTCGGCTTGGTCTGGTGCGAAGGTGGAGAATTGCCCACGACGTCAAGAAACTTGGCGTTCACCGTGCCGCCATTACCGGTATCGCCAAAGGCGTCGGAGGTATTCGAGTTCACGTAGATTCCGCAGCCGGTTGCCTCAATGTCATACGAGCCCTGCAGATGGAGCGCCGGACCGGATGGATGCATGATCCAGATGCAGGCCGCTCCGGCAGTGGGCACGCCGGCCACCGCGCGCGCCTTCACGGTCATGGTTTTAAATCCGGCGATGCCCATGAAATAGGTGTGCACCGGCTCGCTTACGATCGCCTCAAGAAACGCGGAGCTGCCGGCGTTTGGGCCATCGGCGGGAGGATCGCTCACCGTCACCGTCACGCCGTTGCTTCCGTCGGTGAACCCATTGGCGCTTGAAGCTGCCTTGGCCGCCGTCGCCGCAGAGGTCGTCGAACCGTTGTAGAGGTAATCCATGGTGCCGGCCAACGCTGCCGCGTCTGCGGCAACCTGCAGTCGCCGCTTGGCGCGAAAAATCACCCCCGTATCCACCGACAACGCCGTGCAGCCCAACAGCATTGAAAACCCAACCGCGGTCAGCACAAGCGCCTGACCCGTATCTGCCTTGAGGCACCCTTTCCATCGAGGGATAATGCGCATGGCCATCGCTGCAATCTCCACTGCGAGAAGAAGCAACAGCCTTGCCAATCCAAAGAGCATGCAAATTTACAGGGGTTAGCGGCGGCTGCCGGCCAGCAAGTGTGTACGCCAGTACACACGGGGCAGCCGGCGCGCATGCTCGTCTACACCGCTCCGTCACTCCGCCACAAGGAAAAAGGCCGCCGGACACTCCAGCGGCCTCTCTCGTTTGCTGAGAATCGATTAGCTATCCGCCTTCTTCCAGCGCAGCACCGGCTTGCGCGCCGCCGTCACCTCGTCGAGCCGCGACACGCGCGTCGAGTGCGGCGCCGTCTTCACCAGCTCCGGCGTCTCTTCCACTTCTTTCGCAATCGACCGCATCGCCTCGATGAAAAGGTCCAGCTCCTCCACCGATTCGCTCTCCGTTGGCTCAATCATCAACGCGCCCGGCACAATCAACGGAAAACTCACGGTGTATGGATGGAACCCGTAGTCGATCAGCCGCTTGGCAATATCGCCCGTCTTCACGCCCTTGGCCGCCTGCCGCTTGTCGCTGAACACTACCTCGTGCATCGATGGCGTCTTGTACGGCAGCTCGTACAAATCCTCGAGCTTCTTGCGAATGTAGTTCGCGTTCAGCACCGCGTCTTCGGTGGTCTGGCGCAGACCATCGGGCCCATTGGCCAGAATGTACGCCAGCGCGCGAATGAACATGCCGGTGTTGCCGTAGAAGGCCCGCACGCGTCCCACGCTCTGCGGCCGGTCGTAGTTCCAGTGCAAGTGGTCGGCGCCCGAGCCGCCTGTCCCTTTGTCCCTCTGTCCCTCTGTCCCTTTCTTCCGCACCAAAACAGGCGTGGGAAGGAACGGCTCCAGAAACGCCTTGCATGCAACCGGGCCTGATCCGGGGCCGCCGCCGCCGTGCGGAGTCGAAAAGGTCTTGTGCAGGTTCAGGTGCATCACGTCCACGCCGAAGTCGCCCGGCCGCACCTTGCCCACCAGCGCATTCATGTTGGCGCCATCCATGTACAGCAGCGCGCCCTTGGCGTGCAGAATGTCCGCAATCTTGTGAATCTGGTTCTCGAACACGCCGATGGTCGAAGGGTTCGTCAACATCAGCGCCGCGGTCTCTTCATCCACCTGCCGCGCCAGCGCATCCAGATCGATCCCGCCCACCGCGTTCGACTTCAGGTTCTCCACCTGGTAGCCGCAGATGGCCGCCGTTGCAGGATTGGTCCCATGCGCAGAATCGGGAATCAGCACCTTGCGCCGCGGATTGCCTTGCGATTCGTGCCAAGCCCGCACCAGCAGAATCCCGGTGAACTCGCCGTGCGCGCCCGCCGCGGGCTGCAGCGTGATCGCATCCATTCCGGTGATTTCAAGGAGGCACTTCTGCAGCAGCTCGATGACGTCCATAATCCCCTGAGCCAGCGCGTCCGGCCGGTAAGGGTGCGCCTCGGCCAGCCCCTCGATCCGCGAAACAAACTCATTCACACGCGGGTTGTATTTCATGGTGCACGAGCCCAGCGGATACATGCCCAGGTCGATGGCGTAGTTCCACGTCGAAAGCCGCGTGAAGTGGCGGATGATTTCGATCTCGCTCAACTCCGGCAACTCCCCGGCAGTCTCGCGATGGGTCTCACCCAGCAGCGCCTTCGCATCGACAGCCGGCACGTCCAGCGGCGGCAGCCTGTAAGCCTTCTTCCCCGGCGCAGACTTCTCAAACACCAGCCGCTCATTCTGCGTCTGGTGCGGCCGAACCTTGCCCGTGGTCTTGCGCGGTATCTCTAATTCGCTTGTTGCCATTCGTTACCTCGAAGCTCAATCTTGTTCACAAACGCGTTAAGGATGTGGCGTTGGGCCGCTTTGTTGTCGACAGCGACGTAGTTGTGTGGTCCTTCAACTCAGGTTTCCTGCGAATCTCGATCCAATATTCCTCGCGCACATCCTCGTCAATCTCTACGGGCCAGTCACTTTTGTAGAGTCGGTCGGTGCCATCTTTACGCGGACCTGAAATCCAATATTGCTCTCCGGTCTCGAGACAAAAGTAGTTCGCTTTGAAGCCGCGCCCCTTGAGGCTTTGAAATGATTTTTCGCGATAGTGAAGCGTTGAACCTGTGCGACTGAATGTCACACGACCAATTCGAGCGGACCCGTGAAGTCCTCCCCCTTCACTTTCGGGGCCATATCCATAGCGATCCACGAATTCCCCGCCCTTGTTTTCGATATACATAATCCGCGGGGGATAGATTTGTCTGGCCATATGATCACCCGCAGTTCCTAAGCCTCCACCAGGCCCGCGGCCATCACTGCCGCAGCCTTATCGACTTGTTCTTTCGCGATCATTTCCGTCGCGCACCACAACGTGGCGTTGCTCAACTCCGGATACCACCGGCACAACTCCACGCCGCCCACAATCTTGTTCTCCAGCAGCCGCTGCCCCCACAACGCCGGAGACTCCTTGGTCTCCAGCACAAACTCGTGAAAACGCGGAGCGCCCGTAAACAGCAGCTTCGTTCCCGGCTGCGCGCTCAGCTCCTGCGCCGCATAAGCAGCCTTGGCCAAATTGTGCTCGGCCAGTTCGCGAATCCCTTCCTTGCCATACACGGTCAGAAAGATCGTCGCCATCAGCGCGACCAATGCCTGATTGGTGCAGATATTCGAAGTCGCTTTCTCGCGGCGAATATGCTGCTCGCGCGTCGACAGCGTCAGCACAAAGCCCCGGTTGCCCTGCGAATCCGCGGTCTGACCCACCAGCCGCCCCGGCATCTGCCGCAGGTACTGCTCCTTGGCCGCGATCACGCCGCAGAATGGGCCGCCATAACTCAACGCCACGCCGAACGACTGCGCCTCCATGCTCACAATATCGGCTTCCAACGGCGGCCGCACCACGCCCAGAGAAACCGCTTCGGCAATCGACACGATCAGAAGCGCGCCCTTCTTGTGCGCAATCTCCGCGATGGCCGGAATGTCCTCGATAACTCCGAAGAAGTTCGGGCTCTGCACCAGCACAGCCGCGGTCTCTTCCGTAACCTGCGCATCAAGCGCAGCCAGGTCGATGCGGCCTGTCTCGTGGTCATAGTCCACAAGCGAGGTCGGCAGCCCCTGGTGCTTCGCGTATGTTGCCAGCACTTCGCGGTATTCGGGATGCACGCTGCGCGCCACGACCGCCTTGTGACGGCCGGTCACGCGCACCGCCATCATCACCGCCTCAGCCGCGCCCGTTGAGCCGTCGTACATGCTGGCATTGGCCACGTCCATGCCGGTCAGCTCGGCAATCATCGTCTGAAACTCAAAGATGGCCTGCAGCGTGCCCTGCGTGATCTCAGCCTGGTAGGGCGTGTAACTGGTCAGGAACTCGCCGCGCTGCACCAGCGTATCAATGATTACCGGCCGGTAGTGGCGATAAGCGCCCGCTCCCAGAAAGCTGGCATAACCGGTGGCATTCTTCTCGGCAGCGGCCTTGAAGTAGTCGATGATCTCGCTCTCGCCGTGTTGCCGCGGCACATCCAGGTCCCGCGTCAGCCGGTACTCGGCGGGAATCACCGAAAACAAATCATCAATGGCGTTCGCGCCGATTTCGGCGAGCATCTGCTCCCGTTCGGCCGGGGATTTGGGTAGATAGCGCATCAGGTTCCTTTTCAGTGGTCAGTAGTCAAGTGATCAGTGGTCATACAGCACGCTCGATGGATCTCCAGCAGCCCACACACTTTCTGCTGATCACTGACCGCTGATCACTGTTTCTCTCACTGTTCTTCCGAAATAAACTTCTCGTACGCCGCCGCGTCCAGCAATCCATCCACTTCGCCGGGATTCGACAACTCCACTTTGATGATCCAGGTCTCGTGCGGAGCCGCATTAATCTTGTCCGGCTCGGTCTTCAGCGACTCGTTCACCTCGGCCACCGTACCGCTCACCGGCGAGAACAGGTCGCTCACCGCCTTCACGCTCTCCACCGACCCGAAGGTCGCGTGTGCGCTCACAGAATCACCCACCTTGGGCGCGTCCACATAGACAATATCGCCCAGCGAGTTCTGCGCATAATCTGTGATGCCGATCGTACCAATCTTGCCATCCACCGCGATCCACTCATGCTCACGGGTGTAGCGGTAGTTTGTGGGATACGCCATGCAGGCTCCTCTTTCTTCAAATCAGGACATCTCCAGTTTAAGGCGTCCGGCAGGGGTGGCTTGAGCGCCCGGCCAGTGCACCGGAAAAGGGGCAAATTCCGACGCGCCCCCACCGCCGGGCATGGCCGGCAAGCCCGCCCTCATCGCCCGATCAGATCCCGGGAGGAGACGTGGTAGCTAACCAGCCGGTACTGATCGCCCGACTTGAGCCACACAAAGCTCTCGTCCCCGGTAGCGTTCTTTGAGAAGTGCGTCTGGCAATGGGACCGGAGCGTGGTGCCCAGCTTGTTCACATCCACGTTGATCCCGCCGGGCTCGCAATCAAGCGGAGTGCCCAGCTTGCGCGCGACCATGGAAAACAATGCGTCAGACCTCTCGCGCGTCATCGACATGCGGTAGTTTTCGTCGGCGTTGTTGTAGATGCCGGCCAGGTCGCCCGCTGCCATCTGCTTGTGGAGCGCCGTCGCGAGCTTGAGGCTATTGTCCTGCGCCTCCTTGAGCATTCCGAAACAGCCGGTAAGTGCAAATGCACTGATCAAGAGCGCCAAGGACAGAAGCAGTCTGCGCATCGGTATCTCCCCGAATCAGATTGGTAGGTCTCTCTCTGGCACTTTCCTACTGCGCGAAGAACTTGCCGCGGCCGCCGTTGGCCCACGGATCATAGTGCGCCGCGAAATTTGCCCGGTTCTTCACCGAGGGATGGTTGTAATCCCAGAACTCGACAATGGGGTTGGGATCGGGATCGTCGAGCCACGCCTCGCCCAGGTGGTTGAAACCTGAAATCGCCGTCTTCTGCGGGTCGGCAACCAGCCCGTGAATCGCCTCCTGCCCGTACACATCGGCCTCGTGTTCGTAGTGGCGGCTCATCGTGTTGCTTGCCGGCGTCAGGAAAAATCCCACGATCGATAACGCGAAGATCAGCGTCAGAAATCCCGCCCGGCTCGACACGGACTCGATCTGCCATCGTGCGCCGAAACGTCGCACCATCCACTCTCCGAACCGCGCACAACCCCAGAACACAAAAAACAGCGCGACGGCCATGATCGTGAGCATCTTCGGAATGTGGTTCAAAACGTAGTGCCCGCTCTCATGTCCGAAGACGAACATGATCTCGTCGTCCGGCATCCGATCGGTGGCCGTATCCCACATCACAAATCGCTTCGTCCCACCCATGCCGGTCACATACGCATTCAGGCCATTACTCTTTTCGCTGGCCTTCATCAGGAACATGCGATCCGGCGGAATATTCGTTCCCGTCCTGGCAACCACCTGCTCCAGCTTGTCCACCAGTTCGGCGTGCGTCTTCGTCAGCGGCTCGAACTTGTTGAAGAGCGGATCGATGACCAGCGGGCTGATGATGACCGCTGCGCAGGCCAGCGGCATGGTGATGAGCCATCCCCATACCCAGTAGAACCGCGGCGATACCCGCACGATCCAATTGAAGAGCAACAGGATCAGCGAACCGAAGACGACCGCCAGCGCCAGGCTCTTCCCCTGGTCGCCGAACCAGCTTCCCCAGCCCTGCACGCTGATTCCGTAATGCCGGCTCGCCGCATGCCCGATCGCATCGAGCGGCAGGCTGGCAAGCGCCGTCACTATAAAAAACAGAGCGAAGAAAATCAGCCCCTGTATCCAGCGGAATCGCGACACACCCTTCACCCACTGGCCGGCGCCCGCGGCAGCCTTGGTTGCCAGCAGCAGCCACAGCACGGCCAGCCCCCCAGAACGTCCCCGCAACCTCCAGAGCCAGCCGGATCTTGTTCAGCGTAACGGCCTGGGCCAGCTTGTCGGGTGGAAGATTGTAGGCCTGCTCGGACTTCGGTGTTGGCTGCGCCGTTTCCTTCTCAGCAGGCTTTGCCGTATCGGCAGGTGTGGCCTGCGCTCTGCCGGCAACCGGTGAGCCGAGTAGCAGGAGCACGGCAAACAGGGTTGCCGTGAATGCACGCAAAAGTCTCAAAGGATTCATCGCATGACAGACTATCAGCGTGCATAAACCGTCTGCATCGCATTCTGTACGAAGAAGTACCCCGCCGTCAGCAGCCCGATGCATGCCACCGTCCACCGCATCGCCCGCTGGTTCACCTTGGGGCTGAAGTGCGCGGCCAGGTAGCCTCCGGTTGCGGCCAGTACCGCCATCTCCAGGCAAAAGCTCCACGCTACCCGCCGCGCCAGGATGAACGACAGCGCGGGGATGCCGATCGACACTGCCGCCGTCAGCACCTTCAGCGCGTTGATCTCGTGAATATCGCGGATGCCGCAGATGCCGAACAGCGACATCACCAAAAATCCGCCGCCCGCCCCGAAGTACCCCACGTACACGCTCACAATCACCATTCCGATAAGCAGCCACGTCTCGTAGCGCCGTCCGCCCGACAATGTCGCCAGCCACTTTCCCAACGGAAAGCTCGCAATAAACATAAGCGCGGCAAGCAGCAGCAGCCACGGAAGCATCAGCCGGAATCTCCGATCGGGAGTATGAAGCAGAAGCTGTCCTCCCAGCCAGCCGCCGAACCCCGACGCAGAGGCAAGCGGCAGCAGCTTCCACCCATAAGCTCGCAGTTGCTTCCGAAACGCAATGAGAGAAGTAAGTTGTCCCGGCCACAGAGCAACCGTGTTCGTTGTCTGGGCAGTCGCCGCGCCGATGCCCACAATCGTCGTGCCTGAAATCAACGCCGGCAGCGATAGAAATGACCCGCCCCCGGCAATCGTGTTCAGAATGCCGGCCAGGAACGAAGCTACAGGGAGCCACAATATCTTGATGAAGGGCAGCAGTGACGCGAGCATGCCCCACTCTACAGCCCCATGGCATAAAAACCCATAATGCCGGCAAAATTTGCTTTGTCCCGATCGACCCTCTTTGTCGTCCAGAAACCGGTATCCACAGGCCCTGTTACACTCCCCATGGCGAGAAATCCTGGAAAGCCTGCCTGGAGATACTCATAAATGTCGAAGTCATTACTGCTGTTCTGCCTTGCCTGTGCGATGGCGGTTCAGGCCCAAACCGTGCAAAAGCCCGCTACTTCCGCCGCCAGGCCTGCCACGGCGCACCCTGCTGCCAGTGCCGCCAGGTTGCCCCCCCGGTATTCCGCCGGTTGCCGGCCCGGTGAATACGGCGTTCTCCCTGAAGTACCAGGAGATCAAGATCGGCACCGGCGCTGAAGCCGCTTCTTTCAAGATGTACAAGGTCTTCTACACCGGCTACCGCGCTGCCGACGGCGTGAAGTTCGACACCTCCGATGACCACCGCAACCCCGTCATGGGCGCTGACGGCAAGCCGGAGATGGGCCCCGACGGCAAGCCCAAGCTGGGCGATCCGGAGCCGCTGGCCTTTGCACAGGGCACGGGCCGCCTGATCCCGGGCTTCGACCAGGGCTTCAACGGCATGCACGTTGGCGGCAAGCGCCGCCTCTTCATCCCCTGGCAACTCGCTTACGGCACGCGCGACATCCCCGAGCAGCCTGCCAGGAACGGTCAGCCCGCCCACGTAGGAATTCCGCCCAAGTCCGACCTTATCTTCGATGTAGAGCTGGTCGACGTAAGCGAATTGCCGCCGCAGCATCCGCCCATGGGCGGTGCTCCCCCAGTTCCGAAACCCGCAGCCCCGTCCGGCCAGGGCGCACCGGCTGGATCCACCACTCCGCCGCCTGCTCCATCCACCCAACCTGCTCAGCCCCAACCCACACAGCCCCAGTCCCAGCAGTAGCCCCTCATCCGCGCCCGCCTCCAACGAGCCGGGCGCGATCGGCATCTCATCAGCAGATCCACCTCGGTACCGGTTTCCGAGGCCCAACCTGGGCGACAGAAGGGGAGGCAGATGCCTGGCAAATCCATCAAGAGCGAATTCCAAAAACTCGACGCGTCAACCGACGAGGAGCTCGACGCTCTCGAAATCGACTTGACCCAGGACGATGGCGACGACATCCGGACCGACGATGGCACCGGGATCGTCAGTGACGACCTCGCGCAGGAGCGCATCGAGGAACTCACAGAAGTTGGTCCCGATGCGGGCGATCGCGGCGTTGTGAACGCTGCGCCCGGCCGCGACGACACCAGCGACACGCTTCGCCGCCATAACCGCAGCTACGAAGCCGAACGCGCCGAAGAGACGGCCGAAGCCGGCCTCGACGAGCCTCGCGACCAGGAGGTGGGCGAGCGGATCATCGACGAGGACGACGCCGCTTGAGCCATTCTCTCCCCGCAAAGCACAAACGGCATTCCCTGCTGGGAACGCCGTTCGGCATCGCGCCAAACTTTACCGCTTACGGCTTCTTCTCCTCCGGCGCCGCGGCTCCCGGGAAAATCCCCGGCAGCGGCTCCCGCATCTTCTGTTCCATCTCCGGATTGGGCAGCGGCTTGCGCGGCAGCATCTGGTCGCGCTGCGCTGCGTTGTAAAGGAAGATCGCTTCCACCGTCGCAATCTGCTTCAAATCCGCCGCCTGCAGCCGCTCGTATACATCCTGGTTTGAGTGGTGGGTGCGCGTCTCGTAGTCCAGCTCATCCTGGATGAACTGAAATCCCGGGATGCCCACCGCGTCGAAGCTCAAGTGATCGGTGCCCCCGGTGTTGCGATTGGTGATGGTCGTGACGCCCAGGTCCTTCAGCGGCGCCATCCACTGCGCAAAGATCGAAGCAATGGCCGCGTTGCCCTGCGTATAAATGCCGCGGATCTTGCCGCTCCCGTTATCCACGTTGAAGTAGCCCGAGACGAGCTTCTGTTCCGGTTTCACCTCCAGCGGCCCGGCCGCCCGGCGCATGAACTCCGGCAGCTGCATCTGGTCGGGCGCCGTCGACGTCTTCGCCGAACCGAAGTGCTGCGTGCAATATCCCTTCGACCCGAACAGCCCCTCTTCTTCGCCGGTCCACAGCGCAATGCGGATCGTACGCCGCGGCTTCACGTCAAGCGCCTTCAGGATGCGCACCGCCTCCATGGCCACAATCGTGCCCGCGCCGTTGTCGGTCGCGCCCGTGCCCGCAATCCAGCTGTCCAGATGCCCTCCGACCATCACCACCTGGTCTTTCAATTTCGGATCGGTTCCGGGAATCTCCGCCACCGTGTCGAATCCATGCTCGTGTCCGCCGGTAAACTTGGTCTCGACGTCGACCTCAACGCTGCACGGCGCATGTGCCTGCACCAGCCGATAGAGCCGGCCATAGCTCTCAATTGCCGCCACCACAACAGGTATCTTCACCTGCTTGTCTGCAAGATACGGAGTCCGCCCCAGCGTGGCCCCGTTGTCATCAAAAAACGTTCCGCCTGAGCCGCCGCCCTCCGGCGCGCTCCGGCTCGGCTCAATCACCGCCGCCACCTTCTCATCGGCAAAAAACTGCGCAATCTTGTCCACCATGCGCAGACGCTCCATCCGCTCGCGCATCCGCGCCATCATCTCCGGCGGAATGCCGCCCGCATTCGCATTCACCGGAAACTCCGCCAGGTCCTCAAGCTCCTTTTCCGTGTAGCGGGAGAAGAGCGCTTTGTCTATCGGCGGCACGTCGCGCATCGCGCCAAACAGCACCACCTTGCCCTGCAGCTTGCCCTTGTACTGGTCAAAGTCCTTGTCGTTCTGAATATTCACGAACACCACATCGCCGGTCACCGGACCATTCGTCGACGGCGACCACGGCGTAGCCTGCACAATGAGCACCGCCGTATCGGGCGTAACCATGCGCGCCCAGGTATTCAGCTGTTGCCAGCCCAGTCCGAACTCGCCCCAGTCCTCCAGGTGCGCATTCTCCAGGCCGACCTTCGTCAGCGTATCGCGCGTCCACTCGTTGGCCTTCTTGGCATTCGGCGAGCCCGTCAAGCGAGGCCCGATGCCGTCCATCAGAGCCGAGCCGAACTCCATCACATGAGAATGGTTCAGCCCTTCATCACGAATCCGCTGGTACATCGCCAGGTCCAGCGTCTCGCTTGGCGGTTGAACCTCTGCATACGGGTCGGTCGCCGTGGGTGCGGCAGCCGCCGGCTTGGGCTTGTCTGCCGCATGAAGGTTGAGGGCGGCTCCCAGAATCACAAGGACAAGACATCGACAGGGAAGTACACGCATGTTGCAATCGGCTCCAGGGTCAAGGGGTTTTGCTTCTGCACGTGGAATTGTAGGCCATTGGATCCGAGTGCCGCCCATGAAAATGGGGCGGCCCGCTGGCCGCCCCGGTGTTTCTTCGAGCAAGCTTCAAAAATTAATCGCTCTTGGAGTTGTGGTCCGATCCGGTCGGAAGATCGAGCGCTACCAGCACAAAGATCGTCTTGCCGTCCTTCGGCTTCTCAAAGCCCACAATGTGCTGATGCCGCTTCGATCCCGCCTTCAACTGCAAATCCTTGCCCGATGAAAAATCGTCGTTGTCGATATGCACATTGGAATTCTTCCCCTCATCGGCGCAGGTCAGGCCCTCCTGAGTTACCGTGGGAGTGCCCACCGGCGACTTGTTGTCGCACGTCAGCACGTCGCCAAAGCGCCCCAGCGCTTTCTTGTAGAACGCCGCCACCTGGTCCTTGTTGTCGGAGGTCTCATAGTTCACGGCCCTCACCCGGAGCTGCCACTCGCCAAATCCCAGATGAACGTCCGCTGATTTGTGCTTATCGTCGTTCGTTACCTGTTCCGCGCCCGGATATACCGGCAGCCCCAGGTCCGCAGCGGAGACCTGGTCGGTGTTCACATGTACGCCGCCAAACGGCGTGTCCACCTGGACGGTCTTGTCCTCTCCGTTCGCGCCCTTGTCCACGTGGACCCGGCATCCGGCAACACCGCCCGCCAGCGCCAGTGCGGTCGCAAGCAAACAGATCGACTTATGACTCATGGCTATCGCCCTCTCCCTGTCATACGCGCAGCGCATCCAAATTGTTCCTTTCGGAACCGCGCCTGCGCCCTGGTCGGCGCGAGTCATTTCTATCACGATCTAACGGGGGAGCTTAGGCAAGGCGGGCGCAGAGTCTCCAAAAAAGAACGCCCAGCACGCCCTCGGGCGGGTTTCAGTGCGTCGTGTGTCCGTCGTGGTCGGCGCCGTCTTCCTTGGTGCTCGTCCCCCAAAGAATGCACACGGTAAACACAGCGACGATCAACGGCACCACGAAGAACGGGGAAGTTATATCCATGAGCGATCCCTCAGCCCTAGAGTACCAAAGCCCGGACCGGTCGCATGCACCGGTCCGGGCCTGGATACTTCACCAAGGATCGATATCTATCGGTAATCGATGGAGCATCGGCCCCCAGCGTATATATACGGCCGTTGTCTCCACCAGGTCGCGCTCCTCGTGCCTCCCGAGAAAAATTAGCTAACTAGAGCGCTAACAGGAATAAGCGGCACAAAGAGACTGAATCTCTTTTACTGCCCGAAGAGCTGCGCTCTTCAAACCACCGGCTGGCGCATTCCCTTCAAACTCCTTCAGCGTGATCCTCCGTGACTGAGAAATATGTGACCGTGGTCACGGTACGCCTGGTTACCAGCAGACACTCAAGCGATAACCTCAAGAAAAATGAACTCTCGCCACGAAAAAATCAGGCGGAGCCGAAGCCCCGCCCATGTTGCTGACCAAGCCGATGCTTTGAAAGGGCCTGGATTTATCCGTGCCGCAAAGCCTGCCAAATGTGCGAAGGCTTTAGCCTCTGAGGGATGGTTTTAAAGTCATGCGAATTACTCCTTCGGTCCGCCGTCTGGATAATCCACCCGTACCGTCAGAATTTCGTACGGCTTAATCGGCGCCTTGACCACATCGCCCGCAACCTCGAGCGGCGAGCCCTCCGGAGTCTCCATCAGGTTGGTCACGCTCGCGCTCTTCGCGCCCGGCGGCACGTGGAACGCAACCGTCGCATCCTTGCCCGCCCACTCATATACGCGGAAGATCAATCCCTTCGCATCCTCCGCCTTCTTCACCGCGGTCAGCACCACGTTCTCCGGCGTGACCGTCGCAAACGAGTGTTCCGCAGGCAACGATCCCGCATGCGCCGTCGTCACTGTCGCGGCCAGGGGATAGTTGTACTCCCATCCGTGCCGCACCGTCATGGCTTCCTTCCACGTCCCCGCATGCGGATACAGCGCGTAGCGGAAGTGATGATGGCCCATGTCGGCCTCGGGGTCGGGCCACTTGGGTGACCGCAGCATGGTCAGGCGCAGCATGTTGCCCACGCCGTCGTAGCCGTACTTCGTCTGATTGATGATCGAAACCCCGTGCTTGCCGTCGCCCAGATCGGCCCAGCGCATCGCCGGCACTTCAAACTGCGCCTTCTCCCACGAATTGTTCCTTGTCGTTGCGCGGTCAATTGTTCCGTATGGAATCTCGAACGTCGCAAACGGCCCCGAAGCCGCCAGCGCAAACGCGGCCTTCAACAATACGTGCGACTCATGCCAGTCAATCTCGCTGTCCACGTCCACCATGTCGCCATCAGCCGACAGGCTCAGTGTCTGCACAAACTTCGACTCCTGCCAGTGCCGCGTCACGCGAATTCCCGGCTCGGCCGTCTTCACCAACTCCACTGAATCCGCGTGCTCAATCGTCATCGGCGCCACATCCAGCGTCCCCGGATCGATGTTCCAGGCATCGTAATCCTTCGGCGTGTCCTTGAAGAACTGCAGTTGATTCCCGCATGCGCCGGAAGCCAGCGTTTCGAACTGCGTCTTCTTCTGATAGAGGCTCGTGATGCATCCCGTCCCCTTATCCACGGTCACCCGCAGGGTGGCGTTCTCCAGCGTGATCGCACTGCCGCTGTCCTTGGCCTCCGCGTCGCTTTCGCTCTTCTGCGCAGCGGCCTTGCCGCCGATCCACACCACCTTGTAGCCCAGCGCCGGCACCCTCAGCACATGCAGCCGCACATCGGCTCCCACACCCGCTGCATCCGTCTTCGAGTCCACCACCTGCGCGCCCGTCGCGCTTACGCCGCCCTTCACACCGACAACGTGCACCCTCACCTCGCCCGAGCGCTCCCACCCCAGCGGGTTGTGCACCACCACGGGAATCCCCGCGCCCGCCGTGTTCACGCGCTCGTCCACCGTCTGCAGCGCCTTGTCGGAGATCGCATTCGTCGACAGCTTTACGTAGTCGTAGTCCTTCTGCGCGTCTTTATAGATGATCCCGATGCCCGACCCCGCCGCCAGATCGTGGAATTGGTTGAACAGCACCTTCTTCCAGTCCTCGGTCAGCTCGTGCCCTGGGTACTCGCGCCCGTCGAGCCACGCCAACGACGCCCACTTCTCCGCGTTCAGCACCTGCTCTTCGCTGTTGCGCATGTTTTTCTTGTGGTTCGCCTGGCTCGTCATCACCCCGCGGTGATACTCAAAATACATCTCGCTCTTCCACGTCGGAATCGACACCTTGCCTTCGACTGCGGGCGGGGGCTCGTATCCCTTCGCCATCGACTGGTAGTTCCACTCCCGGCTCTCCGGCGCAACCTGCTTCTCAATGCTCGTGAAGAACGTCTGCGCCACGCCGAACTCGATCTTCGGCATCACCTTCGCCGGCGTTGAAGCATCGGCCCAGTGAAACCCCTCGTCCAGAATCGCCCGCGTCGGCCCGCCGCCATGATCGCCAATCCCGTACAGATCCATGAACTCCGGCATCCCCGTCGACCGCTCCCGCGCCTGCACCGTGTCGGCCGACAGCCGCAGCGGGCTCAGGTTGTTGTTGGCATAATCATGCGGAAAATACGCCAGCACCTTCGACCCATCCGGCGACTCCCACCAGAACAGCTTGAACGGCAGCTGGTTCGTGTCGTTCCACGTCATCTTCTGCGTCACAAAATAATCCACGCCGCTCTTCTTGTAGATCTGCGGAAGCTGCCACGTGTATCCAAACGAATCCGGATTCCACCCAATCCGCACATCTACGCCATACGCCTGTTTGTACCAGCGCTTGCCCACCAGCAGCTGCCGTACCAGGCTCTCGCCATCGGGCATGTTCAGGTCGGGCTCAACCCACATGCCGCCCACAATCTCCCAGCGTCCTTCCTCGATGCGCTTCTTGATCTCCGCATTCGTGTCCGGATACTTCTGCGCTATCCACTCGTTGTAGGCCGCGGCACTCTGCGTGTAGGTGTACTTCGGATATTCGTACATCAGCTGCAGCGCGGTCTGAAACGTGCGCTTCACCACATCCACCGTCTCGGTCCACGGCCACAGCCACGCCGCATCAATATGCGAGTTGCCGGTCAGGTGCCACGTCATCGTCTGCATCAGCGGCAGCAGCGCCTCCAGCTTGCTGTGTGACGCCTTCAGGCTCGCGTCGAACGCCCCCTGGTCCTTCCCATCCAGAGCCTTCATGTCCACCGCATGAATCGCATCGTTCAGCGTATTCATATTGCTGCTGTCGCTGCCCTGAGTCAGCGTGGGAATCAGCACCGCCGCCGACAAAAACTCCTCGCGCAGATCCTCGGGATTCGGCCGGCTCTCGGGAAAATCGATAGACAGCGTCGCCGGGCGCACGCCCTTCGTGTCCACCGTGTGCAGCAGCTTGATAGCCACCGTCACCTTCTCGCCCGGCTTGGCGCTGTCAAACAGCACCACCGGCTCCAGGTCGTCGCCCAGCGCCACCCGCCGCCCGTTGAAGTACAGAATCTCCGGCATCGGCCCGTTCGCTTCCGCATGGAACTGGAACCAGATCCTCGCGCCCGTCAGATCGTAGCCCGCCAGCGTATCCGGCACCGTGTACGTCTGCCGGAACCACACCGCATCGTTTGGCGCCTTCCCCGGAGTCGTGAAGCTCTGCCAA
>Ga0206886_1044_pt2 | contig 24626 bp, 24 predicted proteins | sample Alteio_BWOrgHeat_92_FD_152952 | JGI IMG/M metagenome (GOLD analysis project Ga0206886, IMG submission 152952) | Enriched cells from forest soil in Barre Woods Harvard Forest LTER site, Petersham, Massachusetts, United States - Alteio_BWOrgHeat_Nextera2 ... | reverse complement strand
GGTCGGCGCGATTCGCAGATCTGATTTACCTCAACTTGAAGAAGAAGGCCTTTTGAAACCATTGAAAATTTCGGCCGCCTCGGGATTAGTTGAACAAATCCATGTCATGTTTTTTGACGACAACATTGTCGGATGTGATTTCAATTTCCATGGTGCCCGGATTTCACGGTTAGCTAAATATCTCATGTTAAAGGTTCCCAATTTGATCAAGCATATCGAGTTCCAACCATTGCTACGGCAGAACGCTTTACAGCAACTGCGGGGACTTCAAGACATTCGCTCATTACAGCTTAGAATTCACGCCTCCTATGCAGATACCATTGAACGGGTAGATCGTTCATTGGGTGAAGCTTTTAAAGCTGCGCAGAAAGTCGGACAACCTGAGGAAATTGGACTTATTCTGCGGCCAGAGAAATATTCACGACGTTCCCTCGCTTCGTCATTGCTTAATACAGTCAAAAATCTCGTTCGGCAGAGTGGGCTACGCGAGGGCGTTACCAAATTTGAAGTTACTGGTTCTGAAACCGAAACAAATCATATTCATGCGGTCGATTTGTTGGCAGACCAATTAATTGTTCGAAAAAAGATCGTTCGAGAAAGCGAGCGGAGTCGGGCACTTAGCGCTGAATCCGCTTATGAAGCGATAAAAGAAGCCTACATGGAATCTCGTGATGAGTTGCTTCGTGCCGCAGCGGTCTCATGAACGTTCGAGGATGGTGGTCACGCCATTTTCTTGGAGCTGAATTCGCCGCAAGTATTTTTCTTACGGCTTTCTTTTTTATTTGGCTCGACAGATGGAATGGGATTCAAATGATGAATTCAATTAACTTCGACAAGCGCTCGGCTTTTTACGGCACTACGGCTTCAATCTTTGGATCTCTACTCGGGTTCGTAATCACCGCAATCTCCATAATAACAGCCCTAGGCGATTCGCCAAAACTCGCAATACTCAAGCAAAGCGAGCATTATCCAACACTCTGGAAAATATTTATGTCGTCGGCGCGTCATCTCGGTCTTGCAACACTGATTATGCTGGTGGCTCTTATTGCCGACCAGAACCCTTCATCACCGGCATGGCTACTTACTGCCGTTTTTTACTCGATTGTTATTTCGACAATCCGGATTGCAAGATGTGTCTGGGCGCTTGAAAACGTTATTGAACTTACAATGACCAGGCAGTAAGAATTTTGGAGAGGTGGCAGAGTGGTCGAATGCGCGCGCCTTGAAAGCGCGAAGGCCTTCACGGGTCTCGGGGGTTCGAATCCCTCCCTCTCCGATTTTTTCCGTCGAGGAATTGAGAAAATTAGCTCATCAAAATATCGATTTCGCCCGGCTTCTCATTTTTGTCGCCATACAAAGCAGTCTGTGTTGGTTTTGAGAATGGGCGCAGAAATGTCTTGGCGCTCTTATTTGGGAAAGCTGTTTTCAGTGCATCCATCGTAGTTTGAAAAGTAAATTCCCGCGCATCAGTACGCACGTATATGCGCGCTCCTCGTTTCATCAATTCAGCACACGATCCAAAAATAGACGTAAGAAGCTCTTTGTAGTTTTCTCTTGAGCGAAACTTTCCGCGCCACTGTGTCCCCTTACCAAGAATTTTCTCCGCTTCATCCCCAAGCATCCAAAGCCGTAACCATTGATCATAATGGTAGTTAGTTACATCGCAATACGGAGGAGACGTAAACAAAAGATTAAATTTTTCAGAAGACTGGATCTGACCCATTCTGCGAAGTACTGATGTGCTATCTCCAAGCAACATTCTACTTTCCTTAAAATTCGGTTTCCCTTTTTCATATCTCCATTCAATTCGAGGCTTTAAGAAAGCTACCGGATCAATGTCAGGAGGAGGCAACAGTTTTTTCTCTTCCCACCATTGGATTGAATATTCAGGACTCATCGCTTTACCTTGGCGCATCTGATTCGATAATGATTGTCCGCGTTTCCCGTGCAGATAAATCAATAGTATTGCCATCAAGGTAGCGTCTGTTCGGTCGTTTCGCCAGTCCAGACAAGATCTTGCAGCGATAAGGTACGAAAAAACTTTCTTTGAGTAACAAAGTGAAAAAAACCTTTTGAGTCTGGGACTGGGAAGAACACCCGCGAATGCTTTCGAGAGCTTTAAGAGTTCTTCTATTCTTGCCGTCACTAATTTTTGTTTCCCCGGTCGCAACTTTACGTTGCCATATAACCAACCCACAGGATTAATCTCAATGCCAACTCCATTTCGATTCTGAGCGGCCGCCGCATAAATGCTTGACCCCCTCCCGGCAAAGGGGTCGAGAACCATGCCACCTTTAGGGCAATATTTCTCAACAATGCGAAACGCAAAATCTATGGGGAACATTGCATAGTAAGGGCCAACCGCGGACCAGCGCCCTTCTGCAGTTGAAAAACCAGGTTTGCCAGAGACTGATTCCATATTAAGCTTTGGCCACCAATTCTCGAGCGATTTTTTCAAGCACTCGACTTCCGAGATTCATAGGAATCGCCGCTTCTGCATGGGCAGAAATCAGAGGGGCAAGAGAATTGGGATATCGAGACGACACTAAGCGATCTAGAAGGTTCACTGAGTCGCTTAGCCGATTAAATTGGTCCGACTCCGCAGTCGTAAGAATTTTCTGCTTGTCGTTGAGTAGAGGAACAGAAGCAACCACAAATGCGCCGCTTGAGGTTTTATAAAAAAATTTCCTTCCGAAATAAGTGTCTTGGCCATATACCTTCGTGCTATCCGAGAAGATGACGTTCCGTTTGATGTAATTGTCATCAAGAAGGCAAATCGACCCTGCAGCTAACTTTCCTGGCGTACCATCAGGATGTCGATCGAGCGACAAGAGATGGTCGACAAACATTCCTGTCTTTTCAATTCCAACCAGCAATATGTCATCACCGTTTTTTTCTTTCGCCAACTTGTTAATTCTTGAGAGTTCATGCGTGAAGGCTTGACTCAACCAAGCCGGATGACCGAAAACTGCGAGTGGGCCGTCCATTATGAATGCTATTCGCTTCAGGCTGGACAACCAGTTATTGCGCTCAATAGTTCGAAGGATATGAATAAGCCACGTTCGTTCAAGAACTTGCATTATTTCCGCATACATCGCTCCATTGCTTCCAGCTGGATCCATTCCCTCATGGATTCTCAAGGAATCTGTGGAAAATAAAACCTTCTTCAACGGGCATGAGCACGCATAATTTCCTTTACCGCGTTGAAAAAGTTGTTGGGGCTCCTGACAATCATTGTAGGGACAGTGTTGTTTTTCTGTCTTTGGTTTTAAATCAAGCAACGCCTCGAACGTATCCAAAAGAGATTCACCTGACTCAATCATCCGGACATTGCTTAAAGTTTCGTGCAGGGCCCGCCGCAACGATCCCTCCGCGGTGGTTTCCCCTTTTATGATGACGTTACAACCTGGAAAGGCACTGTCTATGGTATCTGCCTGTTCAATTCTCCGAAAATCTCTTGGATCCACAGGACGAACCTGGTCCAGTTCAACCATCCGAGCAACATTAAGCACGACGGAGGCGACGGTCACATAGGCTGCTTCCGCCCCAGGAAAACCATTTTTCATCGGGACTTCCTGATGACTTCCGTCAACTGCGATGATCCACTCGGGAGTCCAAGTACTTGCTGGGAGGTCACTGCGGTTGATAATTTTTGGCGGGGTGAACTGGTCGGAGTCAGGATTGCGAATCTGGCAACGGCCGAGGAGATCTTTAATGCGAGGACTTTCAGCGATTCTTTTTATTGATCGATATTGAGCGTATTCTCCCTCGTATGGCATCCGATCAGACCTCGAACTTTCGAACTTGAACCGGAACGACGTAGAGATTGCTGAGTGTCTTTACACGTAAGAACCCCCTGTCCTGCGTCCTGCGTATCGATGGCTCAAAATCGGCGAAGTCGTAGTATTTGCAGAGTTCCTTTGTTTCGTCGGTGTTGTTTAAATGACCAATGAACCAATTAGAAGTGTTTTTAAGAATGTTCTTTTGAATGCTGCTAACTTCTTGCGTCGCGTAAACAAAACCCAATTTGAGTTTCGATCCTTCCTTGGCGGTTCTTACCCAAACATCGTGTAGATCGGTATCGGTTCCTGTTGGCAAAATGTTATGTGCCTCCTCGACATACAACAGAATCCTTGGTGGTACTTTCGCATTCCTGAAAGCCTCCTGATTCGAGCCGAATATTTTCGTCATTATCCGTCGAGCGCTCGACTGATTAACAACAGGGTCTCCAGAAGACTGATCAATTATCACGAGTTTTCCATCGCAGAGCTCTTTATAAACATCGTCAGCATAATCGGTAGACGTGTCCGGCGTGTGTTGATTCAGCAATCGGCCCAAAGCTCTCACGCCGTTTGCATAATTAAACATCTCCAACATCTTCTCGAATGGTGAGTCGGCCCACGTTGAACCGCTTGAGCTTCTCTGTATGTATTGGGCATTGAATGTTTGGTATCCGGAGGTTCGTGCCTCTTTGATGTATCTGTGGAGAGCCTCAAACGCTGTGGCCAATTCGCCCCAAGTGGGTTGTGGTTTCTGAAATACAGTGGCGGCCGCACTATAGACGGGAGCATTATCTGCGTCAGGACTGGCTTGCATCGCTGCGATGAGATCCGCACCGAAAAGAGACCGAGTGGCTGGTTTTATAGAGGCAGGACACCTAAAACCGGCACGAGCAAGTAACGTTCTGTATGCCAACACTCTTCGCTGAAATCTTGTAGTCGCCGATTTATCAGCTGGATCAGGTGCTTCGAGCGACACGTCTCGAAAGTTTTTCATGTACTGCGCATCGAGGTCTTCGAGCGCCGCATTTATGATGTCTTTGCCGATCTGCAAATTTCTTTCCTCGAAGAAATTGATCAGCATCAATTTACGATCCGGATCGTCGGGGTGTTTGTTTAGCCCGTACGTGACCACGTCTTGCTTGTTACCCTTAGCATTGGCCTTCCAAACGTTTTTCAGCGCGGTGGGATTCTTTCCATCCTGAACGTTCTCATTTGCATATTCTCCATTCGGATCGAAAATAAGCTGTCCGATCTTACCTGTCTTTGGATCTTTGTATCGCAATTCGAAAACAGCCTTCGCGATAATCTTGGTCGTATTTGATTTCCCCGTTCTCGTCATTCCAAATAGTGCTGTCTTTTGGTCTAAAAGGTCGGCAGGTGCAATGCTAACAGAAACGTTTGAAATACCTTGGAAGCCGCGATTTGTCGAAGCATACCGAACAGAACCGACTTCCACCTCGTGATGCCCCAGCGGATCGGATTCAATCCGATCGGGATCTCTAAAATTCACAATTCTCTTCAAAGCGTCGCCGTTCGGTTTGTAGACCTTTAGACCTTGATTGGGATAGTAATTTGAGATGTCACTGCCGAATCGGAGGATTAATTCGTCTTGCGCCGTAGAATTTTTCGAATCCACATAGAAAGTCCCGATCACCCTGCAGCGAACGCCAGCAAATGACAACAAGTTGGCGGTATAAGCATCCATCATTCCGGGCTCGTCCCAATGTGATGCTTCGCCACTGGCACGCTGAGCTACCTCGACTCTTATCCGTTCTGCTTCAGTCGCATTTGGGAGAGAAGCGGCATCCATAACTCGGAGAAGAATCACAGAACAATCTTCTCGAGTGTGGTCAGCAGCGTCTCCTTTTTGACGAGTCGCAATTAAGAAACTTAAGCTGGGGATTCCACCCACGTCTTGGCGGAATTTATCGTGAACTTGGACGAGCGCCGTCTCATAACTGAGGGAATAAACTTCGCCTACATATTGGGATGGTTGAATCAGAGAGAGCAATAAATCTTTTGTTTTGGTTTGAGCTGCGGAAGCTTGGTCGGCCTTGAGACTGTCAGCTATTTTTGATGCCACTAATCCCCCCCCCGATGAATCCATTTTCATGTTTATCGAATAAGCTTGGACGGCTGGACACTCAAAGCCTTGGCAATGCGGCAAATCATCGTGAGAGTCGGATTACGTTCTCCTCTTTCAATACCGCCAACGTACGTCCGATGAATCTCAACTCTCTCGGCAAATACCTCTTGAGAATAGCCCTTCCCTTCTCGGAGTTTCCGAACTCGGGCACCGAACTCTATGCACTCTTTTCTCTTTTGGCTCACCAAATGATTTTCGATGAGCTATGACTATCGGTCTACAGACTATGAGTAGCATTATATAATCGGCATTTGACATACGCCAACGCTTAGGAGGACGAAATGGCCTTAATCAAATGCGAAGACTGTGGAAAGGAAGTATCCAGCGCTGCAACAAGTTGCATCGGATGCGGTCGGCCCATGTCATCAGCAAATGTTGAAGTGGCAAATGAAGAGCCCCTTGTTGTTGAAAGGAAGGGCGGGAAGTATGAAATGATCGGCACACTGTTAATTCTCGGATCGATCGTTGGCTGTTCAATGGGAATGACCTATTCCGGGGGTGCATCTTGGATGGGACTTGGCGCTATTGGCACGATTATTGGTGCACTGATATTTTTGTACGGAAGGTTCTATTAGGACTTTGGGAAGATGCGCAGAAAGTCCAAGACATGCTACAGGAAATTCAGGCAAAATTGACTCAAGCGAAGTGAAGAGAATGCTTCCGAATCGAAATGGAAATGAAGAAACTACGCCATCATTCTGGCCCCAAGAGATCCGAGTTTGCGAGAGCATCCAGCATCTACTCAAAAGAGCGCTTCTGGGACTGTTGGCCAATGTACCCCCGCGTCATGAGCTGCGGCTTAATTGATGGCCATGTCAAACAAAGGATCAGAGAATTCGTTTCAGGCGAGGAAGGCGCTTATCTCAGAGACTTGCTGAAGAGAGCGAAAGTTGACTTGGTACGAGGCCTTGATAAACCGACGCCAAAAGAAATCGTGGCGATAATAGCTGAAACGCTGTGGCAGATTTATCGAGATCCATCACTCGACCCTATCGTAGATGGAGTGATCCAAGATAAAGATCGTCATAAAGTCGCTCTTAGAATTAAGAGTTCGTCGGCTCTTCTTAGAAAGGTCATTAACACATTACGCGCATATAACGTGGCGCTACCGAATCAAGATGATGAAATCAGTTTCTTCATTCGACGGGGTACAAGCGCGCTAAACCTTCTCGACGATCTATCAGATAAATTTCCGTTACTGAAGGGCAGATGGCCCCACCTATTGAGTTCCCCTCACAAATCTCACAGGGGGAGGCCGATGGATATCCGAAAAAACTCCGCTAGAGATGAGTTGATAAAATTTTTTAGGTACCGCTACGGCCAGCCAAATTTTCCACTGATTGCAGATGTGCTTAATTTCCTAACCGGAAGCAATATTGGCGAAGCGACCGTCAAAGTTTCGGCGGCCAGACAGAATACGCAAGTGAAAAAATTCCTTAAAGATCCATTCATCACGCCACACGTAAGACCCTCCAACCATAAATAGCCCACCTGTCCCCTTAGCGTAACGAAATTCTCAAAAGACTTTATTTTCGTTACTGCGTCTTCGCATCCGTTCATTTACGATTGCCGACATGGAAATGAACGCGCCGATGGCGAGACACTTCTTTGAAACTTCTGATTTTTGGCTCGCAGGAGCATTGATCGCTTCTGGGAAAAAACTGACCACAATTACGTGGCGCGGCAAGCGGGCGTTCTTCATATTTGACGATTCCATTGGGTGCCAAGCAGCCTCAGAGGCCTATTTCAGAGAAGATTTGATCGTAAAGGCAAAGCGCTTCTCGGATGCCCTCCGCACGCTTAAAGATCGGCTCTTCAACCATGATCTGACGTAAAACACCAACTGAAAAATGAATATGAATATTACGGTTCCTCCATACAAATACATAAGCCAAGAAAAAGAAAATTTGAAATTCCATTTTCATCCCGATCATTGGGCTGATCTGATGAAAAGTCATTTACAACTCACAACGATATGGGATGCGAATGTTTTCTCTTGCCCACCGACTCGAATTGCACAGATTCTCGGTTCTAATCCCGTCAACATCAGGTCTGCTATTGCCTTCCCATACTATGGAATCGATTTTTCCCGACTCAAGATATTCCCTTGCCTTCAAAATTCAGATGGGCACAAGATTAAATATCTGCAACGCAAGGGTTCGACCAACCACCTGTACTTTTGCCCTAACTTTTTCGAGCGTCTGACCGATCCTCGAGAAAGGATATTCATATGCGAGGGCGAAAAAAAAGCACTGCGTGCCGATCAAGAAGGCCTTTGCGCAATTGGAATTAGCGGGATATTCGGCTGGGCCCGCAAAGGCAGGAAGGATCTCATCGAAGAATTTGATCTTGTTCTTTGGAATCAACGGGAGGTGCGACTGATTCCAGATGGCGATTGGATTTCGAACTCAAATGTGAAGCGCGGCACACTCCAGTTGGGCCATGAGCTGCGCAGACGCGGTGCCAAGGTAAAGGTAATTGATGTCAGAGGGTTGTATGGAAAGTGATAGACGCATTGCCCTTGATGATCTCTCGAGTTTTGACAGCAACGGCCTGGAAACCGTGGCCGTTGCTCTAGATGAAATCTCACAAAAGTCTAAGGAGAATGTCGGCACGGAATTCTCCGAAGACTCCCTAGCCAGACTATTTTCGGAACGACACGGAAATGACTGGCGATATATCGCCGCGTGGAACAAGTGGGTGTTTTGGAATGGGTCCGTATGGAAGCACGAACGGACATTGCATGTCTTTGATCTGGCTCGAAACATCTGCCGGAGTGTCGTTGCGCGATTAAACAAGCCTTCAGACGTCCGAAATATCTTAAGTGCCTCTACCATGAACGCAGTGGAGAAGTTCGCTCGGTCAGATAGGCGCCATGCTGCCAAACACGATCAGTGGGATTGTGATCCACTACTACTGAATACTCCAAGCGGAGTTGTCAATCTTCGGACAGGATACGTTGCGGCTCACGATCCGTCTTTATATCTGACGAAAATCACCCGCGCCCGAATCGGAAACACTTCTCCACGGTGGATGCAATTTCTCAACGAGATAACTAATGGCGATGCTGCGCTGCAAGCCTACCTTAAGCGTGTGGCCGGCTATTGCGCTACTGGCCTAACCAGCGAGCAAGTGCTCTTTTTTCCATTTGGACCCGGCGGTAATGGAAAAACATGCCTCATGGAGACGTTGGCGGACGCGCTTGGCGACTACGCTACAGTGGCTCCCTCGAATTTTTTAATGGAATCACGATCAGAGCGCCATCCAACTGAATTGGCGAAATTGATGGGAGCGCGGCTTGTACTCGGGTCGGAAGTTCCTGTAAACACTCATTGGGATGACGTTCGGATCAAGCAGCTTACTGGCGGCGACACAGTAACTGCTCGGTTTATGCGGATGGATTTTTTCGACTTTCGACCCTTTTTCAAACTTATTGTGTTTGGAAACAACAAACCCAATCTCTCTAATGTGGATGAGGCCATCCGGAGGCGTCTTCAATTGATACCGCTTGATGTCGTGATCCCGCCGGAGAAGCGCGATAGGACCCTTCAAGAGAAACTGCGAGCTGAACGCGACGGCGTGCTGAAGTGGATTATCGAGGGTGCACAAGAATGGTCTGAATATGGCCTGAATCCACCAAATATCGTGCAAGAAGCAACCGCCGATTATTTTTCGACGGAAGACGATTTCGGCCGATGGATAAATGAAGACTGTCTTCTAGATCCAACCGTAAAAACAGAAACCAGAAAACTCTTTAATTCTTGGCAGAACTGGGTCAATCAGAACAATGAATCTCTTGGTGGAATTAAACAATTCACAAATGAGCTTGGTAAACGCGGATTCAAGAAAACCCATGATCCAGTATCTCGTCGTAGCGTGTTCCTTGGAATCGCTCCGTTATGCGAGGACAAAAGGTGACTCAAGAAAAACAGATCGAAGGGGTCCGAAGGGGATTGTCAATTCTCTACGTGTACGCGCGCGCACCTAACGCATTAATCTCCAAACGCCTTCGCACTCCTTCGGGAAACGGAGGCGAACAATGAATCGGCATCGACTTGTGGAAGCCGTGTGCCTTGAATGTCACAAGACCTTTAAAGCGAGAGCCTGCGATCTTCCGAGAGGCAGAGGAAGAACCTGTTCGAAACAATGCAGCGCCCGGTTGGTCGCAAAAGCTCGAAAGCTTAACAGCGCACCTGCTCCAAGGATCAGCGCACCCTTAAAAAAATGAGCTCGCTGATTCCACAACCCTTAATGACTGTTGCGGACTTAGCCCGGTGGCTTCAGCTCAAAGAATCAACGATCCGAAAATGGGTCTGCCACGGCCGCATCCCCTATTTGAAGATCGGCGCCTCCGTCCGCTTTTCTCAAGAGGACATCGAACAGTGGCTCCTGAAAATGCTGCCAATCCTGAAACCTCCATACGCGCGCGCGCGTAATGGGATAACTCCAAAAAGAGTGGCAAAGCTCGTCGTAGAGAAATGGCTGGATCCACCCGTCAGTTCGACCTGAATACCGCTACAACCGCTAAAGCCGAAAGGCCCAACGCGCGCGCGAGGAATATCGCTAAACCTACCCAAGGAAAGTCGATATCATCCCTAGCGTGCGGTGGGTGTTTCCTGGAAGGAGAAATGGAAATGTCAGTGAAACAGACGCGCAAAGGAGTGTGGTACTACCGCTTCAACCTCAATAGGTGCCGGTTCCGTGTACAGGGATTTAAGACACGGACGGACGCGGAGAAAGCGGAGGCCATCAAAAAAGCGGAAGCGCTCCGGCTTCAGGCGCTCGGTCAGGACTTGAACAACAACAAGCTGACCTTGGCCGAGGCCGCGGATATGTTCTTTACGGAATACGTCGTGCCGCAAAGAAAATCCGTGACGGGCTATCGAGGAATGATCCGGCACATGATCGGGTACTTCGGCGACAAGCGAATCATCGACATCAAACCTCGCGATGTGGAAGCGTTCCGCGCATGGTTGCTCAAAAATCGAAAAGGGATTAAACAGGCGAAGGTATCGCTTCACACCGTGAATCACTATCACGCGGCCATGAAGGCGATCATCAACTGGGCGAAGAAGAAGCGCCTCTACTTCGGTGATAATCCTGCTTGGGGGATTGAGATGTTCAAGGTTGAGAAGGCGAGAGTCCGGTATCTGCATCCGGAAGAAGAAAGCCGGCTAACGCCGGTTGTGGCGAGACACTCGCGATTGTGGCCTTACTACGTGATCGCGCTTCATACCGGAATGAGATTGGGCGAGATTGCCGCGATCTGCGTGAAAGACGTGATCCGGTTTCCTCAAGCAATGATCTTCATTCCCAAGTCGAAGTCATCGCGAAGCCGTTATGTGCCTCTCCACGGCCTCGCGATCGAAGTTGTCCGAGCCCGGTTGCAGCAGAAGAATCCGGAAGCCGTGCTGCTTGATCACATTCACAAGACAACGGTTAGCCTGTGGTTCAATGAGGCGTGCCGTGAGGCGCAAGTGCCGGAGTTCTCGTTCCATTGCTTGCGTCACACGTTTGCGGCTCATTTGCTGACGCGCGGCGTCCCGATCTACAAAGTCTCAAAGATGCTGGGGCACTCAACCGCACGCGTAACCGAAGAGCATTACGGGCATCTCGATAAAACCGAGTTGGCGAAGGAAATTCACCATATCGACGGCGTACTCAATGTCCCACAGGTCGCACAATTGACCGCCTCGACGGTGGAAAATCACGAGGTTGCAAACTCGGGTGCAAACAGCCAGTAGCATAAAATCCAAAAGTGAGCGACAATGTCTGACAGTCAGACGGAGTCGCAGAAACGGTCAGAGTCACATGAGTTGTCTTGAAAATCACAGAACAGCCGAGCCTACCGCACTTCTTCATAGGAGAAACTGTTACGGAGTGAGACCAAAGTTTACGGGTTTTTATGGGGAAGCTGTAAAGTGAACTGTAAAGACCTGTAAAGTCGGCCCTCGCATGTGGAATTTCCCATATTCCCGATCGGGAATATGGATAGCAAATTCGCCATTCCCTCCCAGTTTATTCCCGATCGGGAATATTTTGTGGAATTTTCGTTTTTTAAAGGATATATTCCCGATCGGGAATATGAACACCAAGAAAAATCAAGTTATTGCCGAACCCACCAAGCTTGGAATCCTTGTCAAAGAAAAACGAAAGGAGCTGGGGCTTAAGCAGGCAGAAGCCGCTGCCCTCTGCAAGGTGGGAACACGCTTCCTTTCCGATTTGGAAAATGGAAAGGATTCTCTTCATATTGGAAAAGTTTTTAGCGTCCTAAACGGTCTGGGCCTGAATCTTTTTATGGGTGAGAAAGGACGGATCGTATGAGCTCTGAGCTCGCCGTTTATTGGGAATCCCGGCTTGTTGGCCATCTTGAGCAGGACGCGAATCGATTTCTGGTTTTTCGCTATGCATCGGAATGGCTGACGAGTTCCACTCGTTCTCCAATTTCCCTCAGCCTTCCTCTACAGGAAGAGCCTTTCCTCAATAACAAAGCGGCCCCCTTTTTTTCAAATCTTCTCCCGGAAACCGGCGTGCGTGCATTAATCGCGCAACGACTGGGTGTCAGTGTGGGAAATGATTTCAAGCTTTTGGAAGCGTTGGGCGGCGACTGTGCGGGCGCTCTTTCGCTTCTTCTGCCCGAACAAAAGCCCGATAAGGATGGCTCATACGAGCCGCTCTCGTCTGAAAAACTCCGTCAAATGATTGAGCAAATGCCTCAACGCCCACTCTTGTCTCCGGGTGAGGGTTTGAGGCTTTCATTGGCCGGAGTTCAAAATAAACTTCCCGTTTATATGAAGGAAGACAAATTCTATTTACCGCACGGCGCCCGTGCGAGCTCGCATATTCTCAAACCACCCATCGATAAAGTGGATCACTCCGTGGAGAACGAAGTGTTCTGTATGAGAATGGCCGCACAACTGGGGATGCCGACGGCAAAAGCTCGCTTTTGGCCAGATCCGACCCCTCTCTTTCTCACGGAACGGTACGACCGTGCCCATTCGGGCGACCACCTGGTCCGGCTTCACCAAGAAGATTTTTGCCAAGCGCTTGGATTCGGCTCCGATCGCAAATACGAAACGGAGGGAGGGCCAACGTTAAAGATGTGTTTCGCGCTCGTCGATAAACACGCGGCCTCACCGGCTCTGGATAAACAAAAGCTTCTTCAATGGCTGGTGTTTAATAACGTCATTGGAAATAATGACGCGCATGGAAAAAATATTTCGCTGCTCTTGTCAAAAGAGGGCGTCCGGCTGGCGCCCTTCTATGATTTGCTATCAACGGCGATTTATCCGGGCATATCTCAAAAGCTAGCGATGAAAGTGGGAACAGAGAATCGCCCCAACTGGATTATGCGCCGCCATTGGGAGCAACTTGCCACCGACGCCAATGTGGCACCGCGAGCCGTGTTTGCTGTGGCAGAGGAACTCATCGAAAAATGGCCGGTCGCTTTCGATAAAACCCTAAACGACCTGACGTCGGGCCCGGGCAATTACTCCGTCGTCGATAAAATCAAAGCGCATTCCGACAAGATGATTGCTCATTTGAAAATGGTTCTTACGAATAAATGACGGTAGAATAGGGGTAGCCCTCCTCACGGGTCACGAGAAGGAAGGAGCGAATAGAATGTATTGGAAAAAAGAATTCATAGATAACAATAGTCCCGAAAAAGAAAAATATGTCCTCGTGGTCAAAGAGCGTGCAGGGCAGTGGGTTGTTTTTCGGGAGATTAATGGAAAATTGAGCGGAGGAACCTGGGACGATCGATTGACGGGAGAGAAAACATTTCCTGCTGCTGACCTAGCGATTAAAGCCGTAGACGAAGCTTATCAGCCTCCCAGATGGCTCAGCCAGGAACATTGGGCACACCCGAATATTGTAATGGTTTAAATATAAGTGAACGAGACTTTGCGCATAAAAAGTGCGCCCGAATTTTTGGAGGGTTGGCCGAGTGGATTATGGCGGAAGTCTTGAAAGCGTGAGTATCTTAACGGGTACCGGGGGTTCGAATCCCTCCCTCTCCGAACTTTGTGTACTTACCGACAGGTTGTGTTCTTCATCCAACCATCTCAAAAGAACCATCTCTCTAAACACGGAAAAAGTATACATTCCCTGTTTCATATGTATAAAAAATCAAATAATGTATACATATGAATCAAAAAGAAGCGAATAAACGGAGTTTTTCTTTAGCCAAACTTCCCCCCTCTATTGATCTCGAAACCGCTGCCGTTCTAAAAAAGGCGGCTCAAGCGCATCGCTATTTGGCAGAGCTGAAGGGCATCTCTGCCACCATTCCCAATCAAGACATCCTCATCAATACACTGTCGTTGCAAGAAGCCAAAGACAGTTCCGCCATTGAAAATATCATCACCACCCACGACGCCTTATTTCAGCAAGAACTTTTTACCGAGGTAATCAATTTGCCCGCAAAAGAAGTTCAACGCTACGCCATCGCTCTGAAAAAGGGTTTTGAACTCGTCGGTAAAGCTGGGTTCCTGCGCAATCAATACATTATCGATATTCAAGCGTTGATCGAAGGAAACAAGGCCGGGTTCCGACGGCTGCCGGGAACCGAATTAAAAAATAAGGACACCGGAGAAACAGTCTACATTCCCCCCCAACACCCGGCGGAAATTGAGCGGTTAATGGGCAATCTTGAACAATTCATAAATGACGACGCGATTTCATTGCTAGACCCGTTGATCAAGATGGCGGTCATCCATTACCAATTCGAAAGCATCCATCCATTCTCCGACGGAAATGGCCGGACAGGACGCATCATTAATATTTTGTACCTGGTGCAGAAAGAACTTCTCAACATTCCCGTGCTTTATCTAAGTCGCTACATTATCGACAATAAAAGTGCTTATTACCGTCTGCTTCAAGACGTGCGCGATAAGGAAGCGTGGGAGGAGTGGGTGCTCTATATGCTCGATGGCGTCGAGAAAACTTCCCGGCAAACCATTGCAATCGTAAACGGAATTCGGGAAGCCATGGCGGATTACAAGCGTCGGATCCGGGATCACTATAAATTTAAATTTTACAGCCAGGATTTGATGAACAACTTGTTCAGCCATCCTTACACCAAAATAGATTTTCTCCGAAGAGATCTTCGTGTCACTCGCCTGACCGCCACGCGTTATCTGGATGCGATGGCCAAGGTTGGTCTTCTTCAGAAGAAGAAAATTGGGACGTCTAACTTCTATATCAATACGGTTTTGTTCAAGCTGTTAACGAAAGTTCCGACTGTGCATTAATTCCTCCCACACTCGAAGATAATCCTTTTCGTTATTATCGACTCATTTGAATTTTGAAAAAAAATAAGCCGACTCATTCGTCCATTCGATAAGGTGCTGACGTAGCTCTTCTTTCGAGGACAGATAAAGTTGGCGCTTCAGCTCCGGAGTGGGCCAACCGGATTCAGCCGCTTCAATTTCATAAAAGTTGCGTTCGCCGGCGCCGCTAATTCCCATGAGAATGACGTAATGAGACCAGCTAAGTGTGAAAAGGTTGGCTAATTGGCCAGAAGGCTTCTGGCCAATCTTGGCGCTCGATAATTGCCCAGAAGTCTTCTGGGTAATCTGAATTGATCGATCCTGCCACACAAGAAAAAGCGCCGCATATACTTAAGATTCGCTTTCGAGAACCCACGACCGAACTCTACCGTCAAACTCGCTGCCAATGCGTTAAGTGTCTCCTTGCCATACTCCGCACGTTGCATTCCTCTTTGTTCATGCTCGACAATAAGCCGCCCAATTTCAAAATTGGTGAGCACCTGCAGCGTATTGATGCTGGTAGCCGCGGCCCGGCGAGCTGTCAGTATTAAAGTCCTAACCCGTTCAATGAGTGGCCGAATGTTTTCTTTCTTCACGTGTACGCCTCCTTGATGTGAGCATCCGGGAGGGCGGACGGCTTTGTTGATTAAGAATGGCAGGGGGGATGTTTTGGAGGAGTTGCTTACGACGATGAGCGATCGGGATAATATCAATTTGAATCAGAAGACCTGCGCGGGTCCCACAAAATTAAGGTGAGAGTTGGTTAAAGATATTTTCTGGAGCCGAGCCAAACTCGAAAGAATTTAAAGGTGGCCACTTAAGAACCGGTACCGATTCCCCTGACTCAATAAGAGATTTGATGTCAGAAAAAAATTCCTCGAAACAACGACCAATTCATTTTTAGACGCCTTCATGGGATTCCTCCTTGATTTAAGCATCCCGGAGGCAGACAAGTGTGTTACGACGATGCGGAGGGGTGAATGACGGGAGGGGTGCTGACAGGGGAATAATAACAAATGCGGCTTCATCCTATTCCCCCGTGGAAAGGCCGGCAAACGTTCTATAATCCGGCGATGAAAAATCCCGTTCCACTAGGTGCCGAGCCGATGACAATCTCCACGATCGGTGAAATGTTGAATGTCAAGATCTGACCCCTCATCCCTATGATCAAAAAAATAAAGATAAGTGGATATCGCATCTATAAAAGTTTCTCGTTAGAGCTAAACCCATACATGAATTTGATTGTAGGCGCCAATAATAGCGGTAAGTCGACTCTCCTTGAGGCGATTGTGCTCGCGCTAACCAATAGACTAAATGGCCGATCTGCGATAGAGGAACTTAATCCATATTGGTTCAATACCACGCTCGTGGCTGAATTTCTAAAAAATCGATTAGAAGGCATTCGATCAGAATGGCCTCGGATAAAAATTGAATTATTCCTCGAGAATCGAGATGATCTACAGCAGTTGTGCGGTGCAAACAATAGTGAAATTCCGACTATTGCGTGTCCTGGTGTAAGCCTAGAAGTTTCCACAAACTCAAATTACACCGCCGATCTTGAAGAATGGCTAAAAACGCCCTCTCCACTTTTACCAGTGGAATACTATAAAGTTGAATGGCGTTCTTTTTCTGGCGAAATAATCACCAACCGACCTAAACAACTGGCCACAGCCATAATAGATTCGCGGACCGTCCGATCTTCGTCAGGAATCGATCTTCATCTTCGTTATATTCTCAATGAATCTTTACTACCAACTGAGCGCGCGGCTATATCCGTCGCTTACCGTGGATTGAAATCAAAAATGTCCGAAGAGACACTTAGAAGCATCAATACACGCATGTCTGCCCTCCACAAGACTCTCCACGATCAACCAATTGAGCTGGCAATAGATCAAAGCTACCGGACATCATGGGAGGGCGTCGTTACGCCCCATGTTAACGAAATCCCATTTTCAATGTCGGGGCAGGGCCAGCAAGCTGCAATAAAAATTTCTCTCGCCATGAATCATAATTCGACTCGTGCAACATTTGTATTAGTCGAAGAACCGGAAAATCATCTTACCCACACGAGCCTAAGAACCCTGCTAACGCGAATGGAAGGGCTAAAGGGCGAATCTCAACAAATTTTTATAGCGACACACAGTTCGTTTGTGGCAAACCATTTAGGACTAAACTGTATCCATCTTCTGAGCAATAATAAACCCTGCAAAATTACCGAATTGAATCTTGATACCGTGAAATATTTCCAGAAACTGCCAGGTTACGACACACTTAGATTGGTATTAGCCAACAAAGTTGTCCTAGTAGAAGGACCGTCGGACGAAATTATTTTCGAAAGGATATTTCGTGATTTGTTCGGGAAGTCTCCTATGGATGCAGGAATTGATGTACTTAGCATGCGAGGATTAACACTCCGACGGAGCCTAGAACTATGCTCGATTCTCGATAAAAAGGTCGCAGCAATTCGGGATAACGACAGTCAAGATCCGGACAGCCTACGTGAATCTCTTAAAACATTACTTTCTTATGGGAAACGCGAGCTCTTCGTAGGTGCGATTGATGACGGCGTGACTCTTGAACCTCAATTAATCCGGTTTAATGGTGAAGCTAAAATTAAAAAGATTTTAAATCTTAAAGAAGAGATTAATTTAGAAGAGTGGATGAAAAGAGAAAAAACTGAAGCAGCATTACGCATTGCGGATACAAAAGAATCTATAAATCCGCCTCAGTACATGATGGATGCAGCCAAATTTATTAATGGCTAATAGCCTGACGCTTGCGGTCGCAGGTTCGGGAAAAACCCAGAAAATCGTTAACTATTGCAAATCAATCTCCCCCGATCGTCGATTACTAATCGTAACGCTTACACAGGCCAATCAGGGTGAATTGCGAAGTCGCCTATCTAGATCAGCTGGGGATCATTCGGGAATTTTGGTTGTAGGCTGGTACACATTTTTGATTCGAGACTTCGCTCGACCTTTTTTTCCCTTCAAATTCCCTGGAGAAAAAATTCAGGGATTTAGCTTTGAAGGACGACCATCCATTTATGCCTCCGGGCTATCGCGTTTTGTAAATAATGAAAGATGGGCATATGCATCCGAACTTGGACGCCTCGCAAATGAACTCATTGAAGATAGCAACGGTGCCCTTATTCGGCGACTCGAATGTATCTATGACGAAATATGGATTGACGAAGTTCAAGATCTTAGCGCTCATGATTGGGAAATCATACACGCTCTTCTTCAATCTAAAATTGAAATCAAAATGGTTGGTGACGTCCGACAGGCGATACTTTCCACAAATCCACGGAGCAAGAAAAACAGGAAGTATGCGTATTCGGAAGCGATCAGGTGGTTCCGAGAACGTGAAACTGAAGGCTTGTTAAATATTACGGAGATGTCGACTACCTGGCGGTGCAATCCAGAAATATCCCTCTTTGCAGACACAATTTTTGATGACAAATGGTCATTTCCGAAAATGAAATCGAATAATCTTAAAAGGACCGAACACGACGGAGTATTCCTTATAAGACGTGAATGTCTTCCGGAGTATGTCACGCGCTTTTCTCCTCAATGCCTGAGAAATAGCCGAGGTTCAGAAAAATCTCTTGAGTTAAACTTTTTAAATTTCGGCGAGTCTAAAGGGCTGGAATTTGAACGAATTCTGATAATCCCGACCGAGGGAATATGCAAATTCATCCAATCTGGAACGTTCTTGGAACCATTTGCAGCAGCCAAATTTTACGTAGCAATTACGCGAGCCGTGCAAAGCGTGGCGATTCTAATAGATAAACCCGGCAAGTCATTATTGCCGTATTGGCGCCCAGGCTAACTAAAATCGGTTAAACCCTGAAGCTTTGAACTCCGCTTTGAATTTTCGAGTCGAGCCCAATCGCCACCGAGCGCCGCAGGTGGCGCAAAAAGGGATCGAGTGCCGTTCCTGTGTATGGGGGGGAATGGTACCGGTTCTCAAGTGACACGTTTACCCTTCCTTACTTCAAGATTTTTACTTTTTCCCCATTAATTTCGACTTCGCTATCGTTCATAATAATCATTGCGCCGAAATCCAACATCTTGTGGTGATTAGGACACAGGATCTGGATATTATCGGGCACATCAATTCCTATTTCTCGACTTTTCATGGGTTTGATATGAGCCACTTCTGAATAATACGTTCCATTTTCCTTTTTAAAAGTAAATCGACACGTTTCAACTTGACACCTATTCTGGTGCTTATCTTTTAATGCCCTAACTAACTGTTGGCAACGAATAAGTCGCTTGCTCGTAATACCGCGCTCTTCTGGTGTTTGATTTTGGTTTCGGACAAATATTTCCGCAAGAACATCGTCAATATCGCGCTGACACGTTACAGAATCAAAAAACGCAATATCTTCTTTGGCCTTAAATTCTTCTGAGTCGGCGATTCGGTACAACCGTGCAACAGATTCTGCACTTAATCCTGTATGGTGAGTTGCCACGAATTGATCAATGGAACCGAATTCCACAACCTAAATGGAGGCGATGGATGGACACGAAGGAACTAAACGAGCAAGACTGGCAGACCATATCAGCGTGCTTTGGATCCATTCTTGATGCGTGGGATCTTGATGCACCGACTCGCCTCGGCTTTTCAAAGAAAGAATTGCAGGACATTGCTGCGAGTATTCCGAACCCCCAAAAATCAGAGGATATGGAAATCGCCATCAATAACGTCCTGAATGAAATCTCAAATGATGATTTTTATCCCGCCCCGCCATCGATCGAAAGATCGACGGTGAAAATAATTTTTCAAAAATGGCAGAAATTCCATGGTACCCGTGGCGGATTAAAATAAAAGAAAGGGTCAGATTTCCTAAAGCACTAAGGGGGCGCGCGGCTTTCCTACTTCACCTTCACCTCAAACAAAACCCTCATATTCGCATGCGCCTGCGGCGAATTAATATGTTCGGGAATTGGTTCGAACTCGGCGGGGTTGTCTTTGCCATAGCCGATGGTGGTGAGGCGATCGGCCTTCACGCCTTCGTCGATAAGTTTCTGCTTAACCGCGGTGGCTCTCTTCTCGCTCAAGATTTGGTTGTACTCCGCGGTTCCCGACGCGGACGTGTAGCCCGCGATCACGATGGCGACGGTGGGGTTTTCTTTCAAGACGTTCGCGTTTTCTTGCACCACTTTTTCTCCAGCCGGCGTCAACACCGCTTCGTCGAATTTAAAGTGGGTATCGTCGAGAACGATGAAACTTTCCTCCACGGTGGTCGTCGCGGATTTCACCGCCACCGCGGGTTGCGCCGCCGCGGTGTCTTTGTCTTTGGCGCAGGAGAATTTGTACGTCAAGCTGAAGTAATGCGAGGTGTCGAGCTCGCCGAAGGGAACGTAGGCGTAGTCCAGCGTCAAGCTCTTGGTTATTTTGAGGCCGAAACCGGCGGTCCAGCCGGTCAACCCCGAAAGATCGGAATTCGTCACGTTGTAGACGAAACCGGTTCGCAACGCCAGCGAGGGATAGACATAACCTTCCACGCCCGCTTGCAGGCGAGTGAACCGGTCGGCGTTTATTTCGGTGGACGCGGCGAACAAAAGATTCTTTCTCACTTCGTACGAAGCGCCCAGGCGCCAGCCTCCGTACAAATCTTTATCGGCCACGTTGTTTCCGAGATTGGAATAGGCCAGCGCCACATTCAACGGAACGATGGGGTTCCACAAAAGCCCGAGGTCCGCCGCATAGGCGGAATACGACGCGCCCGCCAGCGTTTGCCGGTTGTATTTCAAATCCAGGCCGCCGGAAAGATGCGAAAACAATTCCCGGCCCCAGCCCAAACTGCCGCCCGTGTCGCCGGCGCTGTAGTCGGCGGTCTGGTTGCCGAGGTCGTCGCGGCCTTGAAAATTTCCGTTGTCCACGTGGTTCAACGAAGCGGCGAAGCCGCCCAACGAACCAAATCGTTGTCCGGCGATGATCGTCTGGTTGCTCGAATTTCCCAAGCCGCTGCTGTAGTGGAACCCCGCTTCCGGGCACAACGTCAAGCGGCTGAGCCCCGCCGGATTCCACAACAAGGACGCCGATCCTTGCGGCACGCTGAGCACCGCCGATCCCATCGCCATGCCTCGCGCCGTTCCGCCCTGTTGGAGCAGGGGCATAGCGAGCTTACTGGTTGGTTCAATTGTTTCATCCGCCACAGCGAGACCGCCGATCCAAAGACCGGACAAAAACCCGACAACGAGGTGTTTAAGTTTCATATTAATGCGCCACGACGAATTTGCGTTTCGCGTAGTGTTGGGTATTTCCCACCGCAAATTCGACGCTCAGCAGGTAGATATAAACACCTGAGGCAAACCGCCCGGTGTTCACCGTGGAGATCTGCGGACCGGCCGGCTTGTCGTCCTTGATGGTGTCCACCAAATCTCCGATCTCGTTGTAAATGCGGATCGTCACGGCGCCCGGCCCGGAGAGGTCGTAGGTGATCCGGGCGGTGTCGCCGTGGACGGGCGACGGAAATATGTACGAATCGGTGTTGCTCGTGGGCGCGGTGAAAGGCGGTGGCGCGTCGGGGGGCGTGGGATCCACAAAGGTATAGACGTCGGTTGGACCAATGGGTGAGGAGCCCGTGGGGCTTGTCAGGACCACGTCCACGCTTCCCGCCACATGCGGCGGCGACACCGCGGTGATCTGCGTGTTTGAGTTGACGACGTAACTGGCGGCGTTCGTTTCACCGAACACCACGCCGTTCGGTCCGGTGATGCCGGTGAAACCGGAACCGGTGATGACCACGGTGGTTCCGCCGGCGGTCGGGCCATGATTGGGATCCAGAGACGTCGTGATGCCGGGCCCGGCGGCCGGCGCGATAAAGGTGTAGCGATCTCCCGGAACAATGGGCGACGGCCCCGTCGGACTCGTCGTCACGACGTCCACGGTTCCCGCCGGATGCGCCGGTGAGACCGCGGTGATCTGCGCGTCCGAATCCACCGTGTAGCTCGTCGCATCAACGCCACCGAAGGTCACGCCATCGGGACCGGCGACGCCCGTGAAACCGGAGCCCGTGATAACAACGGTCGTTCCGCCGGCGATGGGACCTTGATTCGGGTTGAGATGAGTGACAGACGGCGCGGCAATGGTGTAGGTGTACGTATCTCCCGTGACAAACGGAGACGTTCCGGCCGGGCTGGTCGCCACCACGTCCACGCTTCCCGCTGCGTGCGAAGGAGCGATCGCGGTGATTTGCGTGTTGGAATTCACGACGTAGCTCGTCGCGTTGACGGAACCAAACATGATGCCGCCCGGACCCACGACACCGATAAAACCGGAACCCGTAATGATCACGGTGGTTCCGCCGGCGGGCGAACCTTGGGTCGGATTCACAGCGGTCACCGCCACAGCGGGTGTGGCGTACGTGAAGGTATCCGCCGCCACAAAAGGAGAAGACCCCACGGGGCTCGTCACAACAACGTCCACGGTTCCCACCGCATGGACCGGCGTGATCGCCGTGATCTGCGTGTTGGAATTGACCGTGTAGCTGGTCGCGTTGACGCCGCCAAAGGTGACGCCCTCAGGCCCCACGACGCCGCTGAAACCAGACCCCGCGATAATCACCGTGCTTCCGCCATACGGCGGACCGGTGGTGGGACTCACGGTGGTAATGGCCGGCGCGGCGGTGGCGTAGGTGTAATTGTCGGCCGCGACAAAAGGAGACGATCCCGCCGGGTTCGTTACCACGACGTCCACACTGCCCGTCGCATGCGCGGGAGCGATCGCCGTGATCTTCGTGTCCGAATTCACGGTGTAACTGGTCGCGTTGGTGGCGCCGAACGTCACGCCATCGGCGTTAACCACCGTGGAGAAACCGGAACCGGTAATGATAACGCTGTTGCCGCCGCTCGGTTGGCCCTGGGTTGGAGAAACCGACGTAATGGCGGGCACGATCTGAGCGTAGGTATAAGTATCCGCCGGCACAAAGGGAGAGGCCCCGAAGGCGTTTCTCACCACGATATCCACGCTGCCCGCCGCATGCGCCGGAGCGATGGCGGTGATCTGCGTCGCGGAATTGACCGTGTAACTCGTGGCGTTCGCGGCGCCGAACGTCACACCATTGGCGCCAACGACACCCGCAAAACCCGTGCCGGTGATACGAACACTGGTTCCACCGGCGGGAGCCCCTTGCGTGGGACTAATGGAGGTAATATGAGGTTCCCCTCCGGCCGCCGCCGGCCGTACTCCGATGGTGTTGATCAGAAAAATGGCGGTCAGAATCACAGTGGTGATTCTGGAAGTAATTCGCATGGCTCTCTCCTGTAGAAAAGTGGGGTCTTTTCATTAGACACCCCAAAACCCACAGAGGTAACAGAGGGAGGGCGAAAGCTTTGTTAGTTGATAAGATAATAGGAGGGAAGATGATTGGAGGGAGTTGCTTACGACGATCAGTCGAATATTAATTTGTGATGAGGTCGACCGCTAAAAACCACTTTGCTTTTAACAACCGCTTTACAGAGAGAAGGGATCAAATCTCCAGTATCCAGTTAAAACAAAAACGCCCGGGAAAATTCCCGGGCGTTTTGTTTAGTCGAGATCTGACTCTATTTTAAAGGCCTGGCATGCCCGGCATAGGCGGGTTTGTGCACATATTAAGGGCGAGTTGGGCTAGAAGGTCTGCTAGATTCTTCTGCGCTATTGCAAGGGCAAGTTGTGCTTGGAGCTTAGTTGCCGACAATTGAGCGATGGCAGTCCAATCTTGATTTTGTCTGTTAAGAAGTGTTTGTACCTCAGAAATCAAAAACTCGCGTCTTGGATCATCGAAGTAGAGGCCCGCTATCTGGTCGCTGATGACATCGATCTGACCGGATATTCGATTTATTTCATTCATTTTGCCATCAATCTGTTCTTGCAGCCCGTTGATATTGCTCTTTATCATCTCGACGTTTGCCTGAGCCATCGCGACTTGTCCTGCCAAGGATGGGTCGCATAACGCCATGGCTCGTTGAGTAATGGTCGTAAAAAGAAAAGCCACCAGTAAACCTTGAACTGTTCTTTTGAGTAACATTTTTTTCTCCTCTTAATAGACATTGCCTGTGAACGGGGCATGTGATGTTTTACTGCACCTACCTATTGATAGCGGAATTCTGGTTAACGGCGCATTAAAGGCAGATTAATTTCTAGGGTAGATCACAGAGTAAGTTGCGAAATGGGGGCTCTTTTCGCTGCGTGAATGCAAAATGAACAAAGAGAGAAGGGGCGCCTGAATGTCGCTCAACCGGATATAATTAATTGCAGTCGTTTCAGCGCCAGATAGAAGAGGAGCCAAACCATGATAAAGACCAATTACGATGCGAAACGCACGGCCGCAATCATCGAATTCAAAGGCGATGTCGACGGCACGCAGGCCGAAAAAACGGTTGCGGATCTGAGCAAAATTCTTCCAAAGAACGGCGATGGATTTGTGCTGTT
>Ga0206886_1054_pt1 | contig 24628 bp, 27 predicted proteins | sample Alteio_BWOrgHeat_92_FD_152952 | JGI IMG/M metagenome (GOLD analysis project Ga0206886, IMG submission 152952) | Enriched cells from forest soil in Barre Woods Harvard Forest LTER site, Petersham, Massachusetts, United States - Alteio_BWOrgHeat_Nextera2 ... | reverse complement strand
TCCGAGTTCAAGCCGAAACCGACGAACAGCGTATCCAGCCCCAATTCTTTCTTGAAATCGGCGGCGATCGGAATGCTCGCGCCGCAGCCCATCATGGCGGGTGCGCGGCCGAAGACGGTTTGAATCGCGCGGCGGCTGGCGGTGATGAAGGGGCTGTCGGTGGAGACGGCCACCGGGTCGGCATCGCCGTGGTTCAGAATTTCCCAGCGGCCGCCGGGCGGGGTGTGGGCGTGAATCCAGGCGGTGAATTGCGCTTCCACTTTTTTCGGATCCATTTTCGCCGGCAGGCGGAAACTCACTTTCGCGCCGGCCCAGGCCGGGATCACCGTCTTGGCGCCTTCGCCCTGGTAGCCGCCGAGCAGGCCGTTGATGTCGCAGGTGGGGCGGGCCCAGTTGCGCTCCAGGGTGGTGAAGCCTTGTTCGCCAAAGGCAGTGGCGCCGGCTTCGTCGAGGTATTGTTGTTCGTTGAAGCCCATGTTGGCCCAGGCTTTTTTTTCTTCGGCATTGAGCACCATCACATCGTCGTAAAAATGCGGGATGGTGATGCGGCCGTTGTCATCCACCAATTGCGCCAACACCTTGACCAGTGCGTTGGCGGGGTTGACCACGGTGCCGCCGTAGACGCCCGAGTGCAGGTCGCGCTTCAAGGTGTGCAGGCGCACTTCAAAATAAGCCAAGCCGCGCAGGGCGTAGGTGATGGAGGGTTCCGGCCCGGCGGGGCCATCCCACAGCGCGGTGTCAGAGACGAGGCAGATGTCGGCCTTCATCAATTCTTTTTCATGCTTGACCAGCGCGGGCAGCGTGCGGCCTTTGGATTCTTCTTCGCCCTCGATGCAGACGGTCAGCGGGCCGGGGATTTTTGTACCGGTCGCGTGGTAGGCGCGCAGCGCTTCGAGGAAGCACATCACTTGCCCCTTGTCGTCGCTTGCGCCGCGCGCGTAGACGGTGTTGTTTTTGATAATCGGCTCGAACGGCGGCGACGCCCACAGGTGCAGCGGATCGGCCGGCTGCACATCGTAGTGGCCGTAAAACATCACACGCGGTGCATGCGCGTTGGCCACTTGCGCCGCGCTTGTGCGCGCGATCACGCACGGGTGTCCGCCGTCGCGCGCGAGTAACTGGACATCGATGAAGCCCGATTGGCGCAAGTGGTCGGCCACCCAGTCGGCGGCCCGCAGCGTGTCGGCGTCATGCTTGGATTGCGCGCCGACCGAGGGGATGCGCAGAAAATCAAGGAAGCGCGCTTGCGCTTCGGCACGGTGGGCGGAGAGATATTGGCGTGGCGTCATGGGCGTAGTAGAGAAGGTGCGCGTGAGGTTTGGTTCAGGGAATTTCCACTTCGACTTGGCCGCCCACCTCGCGCACCGGATAAACCTTGGCGGGCATTTCGTCGGTGTCGTCCACATTCAGGCCGTTTTTCAGGTTGAAGCGGTAGCCGTGGAAGGGGCATTTGATGCAGCCGTTTTTGACTTCACCCTCGTCAAGGGGTTTTCCCGCGTGCGGACACTCGTTGCGCATGGCGCGGGGCACGCCTTGGTCGCGGACGACAATCAGGCCGGCGCGGACGCCGGGGGCCGGGGCGGTCTTGAGGACGCCTTCAGGGAAGTCGGAGGAGGGGCCGATGGGGTGCCAAGGCATGGGCGGATTGTAGAAGCGTTGTCAAGAAGCTTTGCGGCCCGGGCGGCCGCATGGTCAAATCAATGCACGCCATGCTCGGCCAAAAAACGTTCCGCATCCAGCGCCGACTTGCAGCCCATGCCGGCGGCGGTGATGGCCTGGCGGTACACATGATCGGCCACATCGCCGGCGACGAAGCAGCCTTCGATTTTGGTGGTCGAGCGGTAGGGGTCTTCCAGCAGCAGATAGCCCTTGTCATCGGTGGGCAACTGGCCGTTCAGAAATTGCGTGATCGGCGTGTGGCCGATGGCCAGGAAAAAGCCTTTGACCGGCAATTCCGACTCGGCCTTGGTTTTGTTGTTGACAACCTTCAGCGCGGTGATGGTTTTGTCGCCGATCACATCCAGCACCTCGGTGTTCCAGTGGATCTGGATTTTCGGGTTGTTCTTGGCGCGGTCCTGCATGATCTTGCTGGCGCGCATTTCGCCGTCGCCACGGCGCACGAGCATGTGCACCTTGCTGGCGAACTTGGTGAGGTAGGTCGCTTCTTCAATGGCGCTGTCGCCGGCACCCACCACAGCCAATTCCTGATTGCGGAACATCGGCATGGCGCCGTCGCACACGGCGCAGGCGGAGACGCCGCCGCCGGACTGGGCCAGGCGGATTTCGTTGTCGAGGCCGAGCCAGTTGGCTTTGGCGCCGGTGGCGATGATGACCGTTTCCGCCAGGCATTCAAAACCGTTGTCGCCCTTGACCAAAAATGGGCGCTTGGAGAGGTCCACCGACGCGACATTCTGGAACATCGAGAACAGGCCACCGGTCACTTGCGCCTCCTCCTGCACGCCGTCGTCGGTGACCACGCGGGTGCCCACGCGCATGGCCTGCGCGAACATCGCCTGCATCAAATCCGGGCCGCTGATGCCATGCGGGAAGCCGGGAAAATTTTCCACTTCACCGGTGAACATCAACTGGCCGCCGGGCAAGAGGTCTTTGCCGGCGGCGCGGCCGGGGAAAATCAGCGGCTGCAAATTGGCGCGGGCGGCGTAGATGGCGGCGGTCCAGCCGGCGGGGCCGGAGCCGATGATGACGACTTTTTCGGTGGGGAGGTTGTTCATGGGGCGGTAATTGTAGTGGAGGGGGTGATGCTTCAGCCCTACCGACTTGCACGACTTTTTTCGTTTGCTACAATTCGCGCCCCTCATTCATGCGGGGGAAAAGGGACCCATCGTCTAGTCCGGTCAGGACATTAGGTTTTCATCCTAGTAACACGGGTTCAAATCCCGTTGGGTTCACGAAACGCTCCCGCCGAAAGGTGGGAGTTTTTGTTTTCAGGCGGCAAATGGCGGAAATCCCCGGCAATTTCGATGATTTCGCCATCCTCAGACAAAATATCTTGCGGGGCGTTGAAAAGGTCTTGCGTGGCGTTTCTGGTGCTTTCCGAGGGGGTCTTAGGGTCTTTTCTAGGGTGGTGTTTTGCAGGGTGAATGGCTGCCTTTTTAGCGTCAATCGGCGTCTTGAATGCCACGGCTTGGGCGAGGTCTTCCGGAAGAACTTCCAAGTAGTACTCTTCCGCCACCCCTTCGGTGTGTCCAATCCATTGATGAACCAAGTGCCGTGAAAACCCTTCCCGGAGAAGTTCATTTTCTCGCGTTGACCGCAAATTTTGCCAAGGGCATACCCATGGTGTTTCACCAACCGCACGGGTGGCGTACTCCAGTTTGGATGTGTCACACTGCTCTGTCTTTTGGACATAGGACGGGAAGAGGCATGGTTCTCCCTCGCGGGCGTGGGTGTAGAGGTCGATGAGGCAGGATTCAAGTTCCGGAAACATCGGAATGACTCGCAACTCCTTGCCTTTGTTCTCGGTCTTTGGAGAGAGGACTGTGATGGTCTTGCTGTCAAAATCCACTTGGTTCCACTCCATCGCACGGGCTTCTCCGTGTCGCAATCCTCCCCAGCGGCAGAGGGAAAACATGGCGCACAATTCCTCATCCTTATGCTTTAGGTGGGCGGCAATGCGTAGGCAAAGGCTGTTCGATAAATGGATTTTGCGCTTCTTGGAGCGTGTTCCCACACGCTTTTGGATTCCCTTGTCCTCGAATGGGTTCCTGCGGGTAATTTCATGGTCAAGGAGGTATCGAAAAAGTTGGCGCATGATGGAGGCGCGCTTGGCGACAGTGTTTGCCGCAAGCGGCACACTCCGCTTACTCTTTAGCCAGGCGACAAAATCTTTTGCCGTGCCCACCGTGATGTTCCGAACATCATGGTTTTCGCCAAAGTAAGTGATGGCATCCTTCTTTGTGTCCATCGAGAGACGAATGCTTTGAGGCTTGACGCCGGTGGATTGACAGGCAATGAAGCGGTCAAATTGGACGCTGATGGTTGGCAGGGTGCCGCCTGTTTTACCAAGCAGCCCCGCCTGCGCCAACTTTTCGCGGCGTTCGGCGGATTGTTCGGCTACCCACTCTTTGACAGCGGCATCTGGTTCTTTACCGTGCTGGACGGCTTCAATCAATTGCTCGATTCGGCTCTTGGTGATGCCAATGAGTTTTTTATCTTTGAATTCACCAATTTTGGCTTCGCGACGGTCGCCAGTGACCGGACATTTCCATTGAAGGCGACCATTTTTGTTGAGGCTTGCCATGAATTACTTTACTTCCATATTTGAGTTTGAAAATGCTTCGATTGACGAATGTGGTATCCGAATTGACCCACCAACCGAGACAAATGGGAGGTTGCCGGATATGCGAAGGTTATAGATGGTTTTTTCGGATACTTGCAGGACGGCAGCAACTTGCTATTGGGTGTAGAAGAGCCTCTTGGATGCCATAAGCATTCCGGATTCCTCTAACTGGAGAATAATGGCTTTTGCGAGAGCAACCACTTCGTATGGTTGATTGGGAGTGACCGGCTTGTCTGGAGTAGAGCAAATGTTTTTATTTTGACCGACCGATAGTTCTGTGTTATTAGCACAGGTAAGAGTTTTGCTGCCCATGTGGAGCCAGCCTTTCTGTAAGAGGAGCGATGGCGGATTTTACCACATGCGGTAATTCTGTCAATCTATTGTGGTATATTTTGTTTTAGTTTACTTGAGGGTCGAGAAGGATGCTTGTCTTGCGCAGACATTGAATTGGAATGTCTTGATGAATCGACGCGCATAAAGAACTTGATTCTTTTGCCTATTTTATAAGCAATCAAATATCGGGATTGAATAATAATACAGCACTCTAATCCTATCTCGCAGCCATGCAACCGACCGTTTTGACAGATTGCTCCGTAGATTCGTTCTGGCGCATCCTCTATCACAGCCATCCAAGTAGACTAATCTGTCAAACGAGTCTCTTATAGGTCCAGTAGGAGGTCGAGTTTTATTGGTCGATGAGATTGAAATCTGTGGGAATCCTATCTTTGGAAGGATTGTGCCTGGGATACTGGGTCGGATAGTCGGTGGGATGGTTTGTGGGAGGTGCAAATAGAAAAACCCGGAGTGGATGCCGAGTTTTTGATGTTAATTATTTGTGCGATGTGATACTCTTGTCCTTCCAATTTTTCACATAATAGGAGTACGCTCTATAGATGTTTTGTGGAGACCTGTAGCCATACCCCTGTGCAGTCCCATCAAATCCATCATTGGTCTCAACAAAGTATCTTGTTTCATGCCAATCTTGGACTGGGACTCTTTTGGGGATGATATTCAACTTGAGTGTTTTTTGTTTTTCTGGCATTTTTTCTTTCTGTGAGGGGGTTGGATGGTCAAACATCAAATGTAACAGTGGTGTCATTTGGGTCTTTGGGTTTCCATGGCTCTTTCATATAGAGTGGAACCTTCTTATTTGGGCCAGGACGACCTCTGGTTCCAAGTTGGGTTTGTATTATCCACCCATCTCTCACCCGCTTTGAAACAATTTTTTTGACATTCGCAATCGGATATCCTGTTTGGGTTGCAAGGTCTTCGATTGAAAACTGTATTCCTTGGTTGCTAAGGAATAGGTTCTCGATTGTCTGGTCATCGTAGGGGTTGGGAGTTCGGAATGCCATGGCGTGTTCCCTTTCTATGGGAGTTTGGGGATTGGTTTGGTCAATAAGACAAATGTGATGGACAAATCAAAGCCCATCATCGGACTGGTTCATCTCATGCAGGTGGAATGAATCTTGTACTGCTTGTTGCTGTTCAGGTTCTTACTATAGCATTTGGCTGTCGAAGTCGAAGTGGCATTGGCTGTCGGATGTGTTTGTCATAGATTGGTATCGTACTATAGGATTGAAATCGGTCAAGCGGGTTTGTTCAAGATTTATAGTAGATGGTAATATCCTGCCAAATAATACGAACAATATCCGATCAAGCCAATTAGATTGCCTGTATTGCATTCTGTTGCCTCTCCATCCAATCTGCCCAGGCTATCCCAACAAATCTCTTATAGGGCGTCTACGAGGGTCGAAATTTTGGGAGTTGAATCCAACTTTTGGGTGAATAGGACAATCAGCAACTCGTGGTAGTAGTAGTCCTCCGAAATTTGTGGATGGAGTTCTGTTTGGTCTTCTCGTCGAATTGGCCGCAGTAAATTATTCTATTTTTTTTTTGGGCATCTACTACTACCATTCACACTATTATGGATGAATCGGTGGTAGTAGTAGTCTTCCAAATTTACTAACAACATCTTAGCGGACAGGTGTTTCATGTCGACGGAATCGCAGAGGGGGAGTTTTTTCGTATCTAGTGCCAATGTTCCCGCGCCACAGGGTTCGCAATCATTGTCGGCAGAGGTCATTGGTGCATGCAGGGCATGGCGCGTAATGGTTTTGGAGACTATGTTTTCAACAAAATTTCATGACCACCCCCATCCAGAGTACAGACGCGCCAAGCCATCGTAATTGAGATTTGTAGGCGTTATTTAGAATGCAAAATCATGTTTTTAAGCAAGTTGTGAAGTTAATGCTAGTCAAACAAAAGCCTGCATGGGCGGCGCTATAAAGGCGTAGTTGGAATCTGGCCAAAGAATATAGATGAGTGCCTATTGACAGAATAAGGGGTTTGCAGTATGATTACGAACATGGAAATGAGCAGGCTGGCAAGCATGACAAATAGCACCACCATCAACGACTGATTAAAACTCCATCCGGCTATCCCCCTCCGATGGATAGGTACTAAAAAGTGCCTGAGGGTATTCGTGTGAACTCCTAGAAAATGGCAATAACAATGACATAAGCAGCAATACAAGAACAGCAAGAGGTGGTCGGGTTCATGGAGAGTAGCCCGGCATTAGCACCTAGATTGGAACATCTATCCGGACAGCAAGTTGGTTTCAATGGTCGGTAAACATCTTTTTAGAAAGAATCAAATGTTAGATTTCATTTCATCGGCTGAATCGGTCTCTACTTCTTCTCTCACTGTGATGGAAGAATCGTTGGTTTCACCTGCTTACCCCTTGAAGGAGGATAGCAAAATGTTGAATATTAGTGATGTTGGTTTGAATATGTCGGAGTCAATGGAACTGTCTTTGGCTGGCCAGGGGAGTCCGTTGGATGGTATTGCTAAAGTGGTAGTGAAGCAGGAGCGGATTGACCCGAAGAAGGTCACAAATTCCATGATTCAAAAAATCTTGAGTGAGCACTTGCAGACTGAAGTTGCAATTCATGGATTGGTTGAGAAGATGACTTGGGATGGGCAGGACAAAATCAACGAGATTGACATCAGTGGGGATGCTGTTTGTGCCGAACTTCAAGATATCCTTCAAAAAATGACCGGCAACCCTCTTTCTGGGAAATGCAGGTCCGCAGTAAAAGTTCTGTTGAATTCCCCTAAAAAGGTCAATCATTTCCGTGACGAATTGGGCAAGTTGGAGAAAGTGGACGGTACTTCGGAGATTGAAAAGTTTGTTCGGTGTGTCTCGACTACCAAAAACTTCAACTGGTCGATGGAGTTGTGGAGTCATTGTTTCACAGGATTGGTTGCTTATCAATATGATGACACCAATCGGTCATGCCAAGTCACACCAATCCTTCTTGGTCCAACAGGCATTGGGAAGTCCGAGGTGGGTAAGAAAATCCTTGGCGCAGTTGGGCTTCAACCAACGGCATACAAGGGATTCCCCAACACGAAGAGTCCCGATGAAATTTCAAAACTCCTCGATGCTCCGCTGGTCGAATTGTCTGAAATCTCCAGCACTTCAAAAAAGCAGAATGAAGACATCAAAACCTTCATGACCGAGCGAGTCCAGAAGTGGCGTCGGTATTACACAAAGACTCCGGTCACTGTGGTAAAATCAACCATGTATATTGGAACCACCAACAATCATCAAATTTTCTCCGATAAAACCGGAAATCGTCGATTCTTTGTGGTTGACTTTGCGGATATCTATTCTCATTGCAAGGATAGGTATGAAATTGCTCATGAATTCCAGTCGGCAATCAATACTGTGGACTTCAAAAAGATTCTTGCGGAAGCAAAGAATTTGTTTGAGTCCGGATTCAAGTGGTATGCATCTCCATCCAATGAAACATCCAAGTTGAATGATGAGCACAACAAGAGGTTCACCATTGGGTCTGACCAAGAGCATCTCGTTTGGGAAAAGCGGTGGAACCTCTCTGGTCGTACTTTGAAGAAGATGGATATCTATCGTGCTTGCGGAATCTCGGTTCCTAAAAACACCAAGAATCCACAGTTTGATGAATTTTTGATGAATTCTGGATTGATTGAGAAAAGCATCTATTGGGGTGGATATCTACGGTTTAAGTTTAGAGACCTCAAGGATGAACTTGCATTGGAAGAAAAGGAAAAGAAAGAGATGGAGGCGCAAGAAAATGAAGAAAGGAAAGTCAAGCAGGCAAAGAGGCTTGAAGAATGCTCCAAGCAGGAAGTCAATAAACCAGAAGTACAGTCCAACCAAGTGGAAGAACAGCCATTGAAATTGGAAGAAACTATGGAGCCGCCAGTAGCAGTAAGTCCCATGGGTTCTGGTTATACAGATGCAGAATTGGATGAGGCATATAAGGCGGAGTAAACCGAGGCAAAATCCCCTATGACAATGGTGTCGTGGGATTTTGTGTTTGTGGTACGCATGGTCTGGTTTGACGGATGTAGATGCGGCCTTGACGGAGTCGGAAAGGCGGATAAGATGCCGATATGAAAATAAACTTGAAATCAAACAAGTTGCATTAGGTCAAAGTTCTGAAGACCGCCAAAGGAAAGATTCTGGGTTGGTGTCTTTTGGATACCGGAGAGTTCTTGGAATACAAACTTCCAATAAACGGTCTCCAGTCCATTCGCCTCAAAGCCGACCTCATCGAACACCTCTTCGACCTTGAGGACAATTGTAGTTTCGGGGAAAAGCAGTTTAGGGCATCCAACAGTCTCATCAAAGAGTCTATATTCAATGGATGTCAAGAGCGAGGATTCCGTAGACCTAATCGCCGCCAACTATACTACCACTTCAAGAACATCGGACTGGACTTCCATAAGAACCGGAACATCTTCACCATGAACTCCAGACTGACCAGCAAAGACCGATATGTGTTGCTGGTGGATATCGACTGCAAGAATTCCGCATATCGTCCGGCTGCTCGTCAAATGGCGGCGCATATCAACCACACCTACCTTCAAGGGCAGGGTATGCTGGAACCTTCATCTTCGGGAGTTGGATATCATCTGTACTTCATCGTGCCGCATTCCACAGCCAAGACTTAGATGGATGGTTTCAAGAAGGTGCTGAAAGCCGACTCTGTGTTGAACTCGCTGATGGTCAAAGATGATTCCGGAAAGGCAATAGTTCAATTTGATGCCATCTATGGGGTTCCAAGTGAGTTTGATGGGGATAGACTGGTCTGTCGTGGGAATGTCATTCGTCTTCCAAGATTTGAGAACCGTTGGAGTGATGTCCTTGATTGGAGTGAGTCTATGGTCTTCTTGGACTCTTACATGCCCGACCAAAATGATGTTTCTAATGAATTCCCAACATCCAAGATAAAAGAAAAAAAGAAAGAGATTGAAAAACAAACGGCCAAGACAAAGCACCAAGACAAAAATGCCGCTTCAAGACTTGAATCTATCAAAATTGAAAGTAATGCCTATGCAAGAAAAGGTCTCCATGCTAATTATTTGGAGTCAATTGGCATGGAAATCAAGATGTCAAATTTAGAAGCAATCATCGACAAATACATAGTTGATATCCGCGATGGTGACTATTCCAAAGATAGGGATGAAGAAGAGTTCATACACATCATTCAAAATCATGAACCTCGCCAATGGAAGTCAAAACCTGAAATTCAATATTGTGGACTTGCATCGGTCATTCCGGCAGACTTTAGTGTCAAGTACAAAAAGTACAGAATCACATACAAAGACATTTTGGAACTTGACAAGACAATTCAACATGTGGTCAATCAAGATGGTCGGACATTTCAATTGGGGGTTGGTAATGTCAAGACCATCCAATTGAAGGGCGTGTCCAAACTTAGTCCAGATAAGTTTCGAGCAACCATGAAATACTTGATATCGGTTGGTTGGGTCAAACTCATTGATGACACATGTAAGCCGGGAGTCCACACCTACACCTATAGACTTGTTCTTGACCCCAATCCATGTCCGACATCCTCCGATTTCACAAATACTTCCTAATGCCATCCAGTCGCACTTCCACAGCCCAGTCCGACCATTCCATCAGACGGTCAATAGGATGCGGCTGTGGTCATCGTAGGAGGGCTGTGATGGCTGTGGTTTGGATGTGGAATCAATCCCCGTACAGAGTTGGAATCATCAATTTACCATCGCTGGTTCCAATCACAATATCTGCACTAAGTTGAGTTGGCGCATCTTTGGGGCTTGAATAGATGGTTAGAATCCATTCTGGAGGAAGGCTGTAATGGTCTTTCAGTACTTTTTGATTGTCGGGGTGCTCTTTGTCTATCTGGACGAACCGATAGTGCGTCATACCCTGTTCCAAAACATATTTTAGAAAATCTTTTGTGGTGTCGACATTTGAGTTCGAAGGCTTGTTTCTTTTGTGAATTAGTGGCAAAAGTGCTTCCATGTCTTTTCTTTTTATTGAATCGACAATTAGAGTTACAAATTCCTGTTCGCTGGCTGTGAGTTTTTCTGGGAGGAGATTCCCATTGCTGTCTTCAACCAACGCCTTCTTGAAATGGTCATTCTTTACAATTGAGGTGGTGTCCGGATGAGTATTTGCATTGTGTGGCATAGATTCTGATATTGCTTTAAGTGCTTCGGCGTTGAAAGGATTTCCATGTGATATGGTGTTTCCAAATATGCCGATAACAGTCCCTTTTTTGACCTGCACAGTCACCTTGCCGATGAAGTCGTGTCCTACCCTGCTTCCAACCTTCACATTTTCAGGTATTTCTTTCGACCTGTTTGAGCCAAGGGTCGCCACGAATATGCTGCTTCCATCTGCTGGGGCATGAAATTCAATTCTGTCGATATCGGAATCTGGTTTGATACAGACAAAATCTAATAGTTTCCCAGATTCATCGAACTCGTGTAAACGGCGGATCAAACCAGAAGCGTTTTGACGGCAGATGAAACTGGAAGCACCTGACCAAAACCCATCCTGAAAATGGTGGGGTTGGGGTGGCCGCAGGCCACCCTAACTTCCAACCCCTTTCAGGAGCATTCAGGTGACCAGGAACATGAACAAGTGGAACGCAGTCCGTCGGCATGTATTGATCGAAGGCAACAGCAAGCGATCGGCATGCGACAAATACAACATCGGGTGGAGCGTCTTGACGAAGATGCTGAAACAAGCGCAGCCGGAGCCATACAAGGAGCGGCGGGCACCGAGCCGGCCGAAGATTTTGGAGCCGTTCATGGCGGCGGTCGAGCGGATGCTGGAGGAGGATGCAACGGCGCCGGTGAAACAGCGGCACAGCGCCAAGCGGATCTTCGATCGGCTGCGGACGGAGTACACCTACCCCGGCGGCTACACCGTGGTCCGCGACGCGATCCGGCTGCTGCGCAAACGGACGAAGGAAGTGTTCATCCCCTTGGCGCATCCGCCGGGCGAAGCGCAAATGGATTTCGGTCAAGCGGCGTTCTGGCTGGATGGCGTGCAAACCGTGGCGCACATCTGCGAACTCACCCTGCCGTACAGCGGGACGATTTTCATGCAGGCTTATCCCCGGGAATGTGCCGAGTCTTTTTTCGACGGCCATGTGCGGGCGTTCGAGCACTTCGGCGGCGTGCCGAAGCGGACCAGTTACGACAACAGCAAGATCCCCGTCCGTGGGATCATCGGTGCGCATGAGCGGGTGTTGACGGAATCCTTCAAAGCCTTCCAAAGCCATCACATGTTCGAGAGCCATTTCTGCCAAGTTGCCTGCCCGAACGAGAAGGGTCATGTCGAGAACTCCGTGGGCTTCGGCCGCCGCAATGCCATGGTGCCGATGCCACGGGTGAAGACCTGGGAAGAACTCAACGCCATTCTTCGGGCATGGTGCGAGGCAGACCTCGACCGCATCTGCCGTGGCAAGACCAAGACCAAACGGGAACTGCTGGAGGAAGACCGCCGGCAGTTTTTGCCCATGCCCACGGCCATCTACGACACCAAACTCGTCGTGAAGACGCACGCCAGAAGCACGAGCCTGGTGCGGTTCGACTGCAACGACTACTCCGTGCCGACGGAGTGGGCGCACCATGAAGTGACGGCCATCGGCTCGATGGACGAAGTGAGGATCTGCATCAAAGACGAAGTCGTGGCAGTCCACAGGCGGCTTTGGCTTAAAGAGGGGGAGTCCCTGGATCCGCTCCACTATCTGGTCATCCTGGAGAAAAAGCCAGGCGCTTTGGATTACGGCAGGCCGATGCAGAACTTCGCCCTGCCGGCTTGCTTCGGCATCCTGCGCCAGAGGCTCAAGAACGAAGAGCACAAAGGGCTCAAGGAATACATCCGCGTCCTGAAATTGCTGGTGAAAGCCCCGGTCCACGAGTTGTCGCCGGTGATCGAAATGGCGCTTGAAAAAAACCTGCTGTCCGCCGACGCCATCCGGCTGATGCTGGAGAAGAGCCGTGAAACGCCGGTGGACTTCTTTTGCCTCGACGGCCATCCACACTTGCGCGCCTATGCCGTCCCCAAACCCGACCTGACCGCCTACCGGTCGCTGATCCCATCCTCATCACCGCCATCCATTTGCCCCCTCAACTTCCCGGGAGACTTCCAATGACTGAAACCAAAAGCACCGTTCTTCTCAAACATCACCTTGCCACATTGAAATTGCCGACCATCAAGTCGGAATGTGAATCCATGGCTGCGCAGTGCGCCCGGGACAATGTGGATCACCTTGGCTACCTGCATCGTTTGTGCGAGCGCGAGTTGCTCGACCGCGAGCGCAAGGCCTCTGATCGTCGCCTGAAGGCGGCGCGGTTCCCGAGTATCAAAACTTTGGATGCGTTCGACTTCAGCGTTCAGCCATCGCTGAACAAGCCCATGGTCGTGGACTTGATGCGCTGCGAATATATCGAGAACCGCGAGAACATCCTGCTGGTTGGTAATCCCGGGGCCGGCAAGACCCACCTTGCCACGGCGCTCGGCGTCGAGGCCTGCGCCAAGGCCAAGAAGGTGCGGTTCTTCCGCTTGAGCGAGTTGGTGACGCAGTTGCTGGAAGCGCAGGAGCAAAAGGCGTTGGGCCGGATGAAAAGTCAGATCGGCAAGTTGGATCTGCTGATCCTTGACGAACTGGGCTATGTGCCCGCGAGCAAGAAGGGCGCCGAACTGTTGTTCGACATCATCAGCCATGCCTACGAGCGGACCAGCATCGTCATCACGACCAACCTGCCGTTCGAGCAGTGGTCCGAAGTGTTCGGCTGCGAGCGCATGACCGGCGCAGCGATCGACCGGCTGACGCACCGCTGCCACATCCTGGAGGCTAGTGGTGAAAGTTACCGGCTGAAGGACTCGCAGCGGCGGCGCAAGATCGAGCGGCGCGGTGATGGGAAAGCCTCGGGGGCTCTGCCCCCGAACCCCCGGGATTTACCGAATGAAGCCATCCCCGATGAAGCAAAAGAAACCGGCGTCAGAAAACGAAGCGGAAAGGAGGACGCATGAAAAAGGTCGCCCGTGAAGGCGACCCATCGGTGCATGGCACGCGTCGGCTCTCGGGTTGCGTCCCCGCATTGCCCTGCCTTCCGGCGCGTGGTGGAAATGTACCCGATGACTGACCGACGCTGTGCGTCGACCACCTAACATCGAGGCGCTAAAAAGCCTTGAATCGCAGCAGAAAACTCATCATCGAGGGCTTGGAATGTCCATGCTCCCTCGCTATACTCCCGGTCGAGTGCTTCCACTTTCACCCGTCAAAGTGCTTCCGAAATGATCCGCCATTCACAATTCTGGCTCCCGGCGCGTTCATGGAGGTCATCGACATTCTGGGAGACCAGCAACATTTCACCATGCTCCCGCTCCAATCGCGCAAGTGCCAGATGTGCGGCATTGGGTTGAATAGCGGGTTCGAGCAACTGTCGCCGGCGAAGGTTGTAGAACTGATGCACCAACTTTGGATTGCGCTCAAAACCCTCTGGAGTCGCAACATCTTCAATCCGATGTTCATGCCAAAGTCCATCAGATGCGCGAAAGGTTTGGATTCCAGATTCAGCACTGATACCTGCACCTGTGAGGACAACAATTTTTGGATGGGTGGTCATGTGATTGCCTTGGATGAAAGGATACGGTTGGATGGTTCAATATCGGGCAGGAACTCGCAACGCCATCTGATTGGCTTCCTGTTCCATCGGTGAGTTGAAATAGCCCTCTGTTGTTACCTCAGTCAGCCAAGTGCGTAGGAAAGGCTCTATGCCACCCAGTTTTTCAAATTGCATCGTGTGAGCCATTTCATGAGCACGGGTGCGACGGTTGTTCCAATGGCTGCGTTCCAATAGGACGGAATAGCCCAGACATATTGCAGGAGCACCATCAAAGTAAATCCAGTCCACCCAGTCTTGCAATGCTTCGGGGTGTGGCATCCGGTCAACCATGAGCAATCGGATTCGCTCTGGGTGTTTGACTCCGACTACTTTGGCGTCGGCGAGTTGGATGGGGTGCAGTGGGACACCAGCCGATTGGACATGACGCTCCATCTCCAAGCACCATTCGAGGAGCGCGGGGAGTAGTTCATCAATCGGTGGGAGGGTTGGTTTCATAGGTGGTCACATGTATCGGCGGATGACTTTTCCAATTTCGTCGATGAACTGGTTGGGGTCGATTTCGGTCGGATAGAAATTGTCGCCGATGAAGAAGTACGACCACTTAGCCATGTCCGGTGCAGACCCGCGAAGCACATCTTTCAATTCATCCGGCAACCGGCTTCGAGTGCTTGCTGGTGGGAACCTGGTCTTGAGGTCGGTCAGGATTTGATGGGTGGGCAGGGCGCTTCCATCAACGCCCTTGAATTGCGGAAATCGAGTGAGGCTCTTCCATTTATCCACCGCATCTGGGTGATGAGTTTCCACAGTTCGGTCAAACAGCACCATCCAAAACAGTCCAGTACCAAACCATGCGAGTTTTGCGCGGGGGATGTTCGACATTGGGTCTGGCTGGTCAGTTCGTTTCCATTTTTTCAACTGTACTGGCTGGAACACCACATCATCCAACCCTGTGCGCATCCGATGTTCTTGCGTCATGCGTTCGACAGCACGATGGGTTCCAAAGGGGAGGAAGAAATTGTTGGCGAAGTAACTGGTGTCGAGGTCTTCATATTCGTGCGATTGCCGTCCTTGGAATGGGCTGTGGCGTTCGACTGGTGGGATTGCCAGCACAAATTGAAGGAGGTGTGTGCGAAATTTGGTGGTGAAATAGCGCTTGAACGAAAAGAAATCGTCGGTCTCATTGTGCGGGAAACTTGGTGTGTATCGGCGTAGTCGAGCCTGCACCATTGAAAGCCCTTGAAGCGGGTCGTCGGGGTGCGGGAGAATGGCTCGTCTTGCTTTCCTTTGCCAGTCGTGCCCAGCCAACTCATGACAATGGGGGTGTGCAAAAGCCAATTTCGAGCACCAGTCCATCTTGCCGTGTGACAGGACGAATGCCAGCACATCGGTCGGACAGTTTGGTCGGCGTAGAGCCTCTTCCATTTCAATGTCTGGAGAGCCACCCATCACGATTTCTTTGATTTGCTCGGGTGTCATGGCCTTCCCTTCTTGTTAATCAAAATCTGGAACAGCATCTTCATCAGTCGAACCCAAACATGATGATGGAAGGGACTGTGTAGTCGCCGCACTCGTTCACATGCTCCGGGGGAAAATGCCATTGGTGGTGTCCTTGTGGTTGATGATAAAACGCTCGAAAATCCGATGTTCGATGCTGGAAATTTCACCAAGTAGATTGGATGTCATGGGTTCTCCGAGGGCTGTGGGAGGGGATGATTTCATAGTTCGGGCTTGAAAGTTGTGATTGCGCCATCGAGCAGGGATGCCAGAGCCTTTTCAAACTGCCCATTCAAATCGGCGATGTTTTTCGAGGTTCCTATGGTCAATGAAAGGTGGATGGGCTTGAACTTGGCGCGGATGGATGACAGGGTGTCTTGTGTGTCTATGGTGTCGGGCATCGCTTCAAGCGCCATCCAGAATGCGAGAAAAGCAGTCTCATGGCGATTGGATGACCGCAAGTAGCATCCCTCGGTTATCCATTTCCTTGCGCACATCAAGCGGTCGATATAGAAATGTTGGGCAGCAAGGTGCCGCGCCATTTCAATCCCAAATCTGTACTTGCACCCGAGGCGACTAAGGTTTTTGGCATGAGCATCCAGCATTTGACTCCACTTGACATCGCGGTCAATTCGTGTGGTCAGGTAATGTGGGTTCAGTACATCCTGCTGGTTGGGTTCGGTGGGCTGTGCGATTTCAGAGGGAAGAAGTGGCGGTTTCATTTTGGGTCTCTTGAAAATTTATGCGGCGCAATTGGCCAACACTCATCCGATAGCCTGTTCCAGTTCCATCAGCGCCTCCAACGCACCAAGTCCGATGGGAATGGCTCCACTTGGCGCTTGGGGTTCACGCGGATTGATGCGAATCAGCGGTCGGCCGTAACACTCGCTGGTCATGCGAACAGTTGGAATCGCAGTGCCCGCTCCGAGTTCGATGGCAACCAGTTTCTTCCCTTCAACATGGCTCAGGAAGTCCTTGCGGCGGCCGTACTGCTCACTGGCACGAGACCCCAGCCATTCGCCATCATCAAACATCATGATGTTAGGGCGCGCTACAGCCCCGCAGGATGGGCAACATGGAAGGTCTCCGCGTGCCGTGAGTGTGCTTTCATCCACATCCACGCGAATGTCTTTCGCACTCCAGATATCACGCGAGCATCTTGCGGAGCATTGCAGGTGGTGAATGGAGCCGTGACATTCCTCAATCAGGTCTGCCGAGAATCCCGCCTTCTGGAATTGGCCATCCACATTGCTGGTGAACACGAAGCATCCCAGCGGCGTGTGTTCGGCGAGGCGGCGCAAGATTTGGAATCCTTCGTGTGGCACAGTATCGCGGTAGAGATTCAAGCGATGCCCGAAGAACCCCCATGCAAGTTGAGGGTCGGTATGAAACCAGTGTGGGGTTGACATCTGCGCGAACGGACGCCCGTGGAGTGTTGGATACGCCTTCCAGAATCCGTCGTTGCCACGGAAGTCGGGCAAGCCAGAGTCCACGCCCATGCCAGCACCAGCCCCGATGAGGATGGCGTCGGCTTTGCGGATGGCTTCAGCAGCGAGTTGGATGTTTTGACTCATGATGATTTTGGGACTGGGAAGTTTCATTTGTGTTCTTGAAAATTTACGCGGCGCAGTTGAATCCAAACCCATTACTGTCCAACTTGAATCCCTCGCCAGCATTTTTCGAGAGGTTGGCTACGGACTGTGCGGCACCAAGAAGGTCTGTTGGTGTGCGCCCAGTTCGACCATCTTTTGCAGCGTTCATACCTGCCTGCAAAAACACCTCTCGAAGATGTGAAAAAGAAAGACCGTCACAAGTACGCACCAATTGCCGGATGTCTGTGGGCGTGAGCAATCCATGTTCTTCCTGTGTGAGCATGGTCTTGAAATAAGCCTCTCGCAGTGCAGCATCAGGATTGTTGAATCGAATGGCGGCATCGAAGCGACCTGGACGGTTGTTGATAGCCGGGTCTAATTTCTCGGGATGGTTGGTCGTCGCAATCATGAGCAAGCCTTCTTCTTTCAACGGGCGGATACCATCAATTTGATTGAGGAAGGAACTAACAGGGATGCGGTCGAACAGGGAATCCAAGTCTTCGATGACCAACACACATGGAGCCGATTCACGCCAAAGTGTGATTGCGGTTCCCAAATCATCATCATCCAACTTGAGTGACTTTTGCAGGAACACAGCGCTGACCTTCGGTAGCCCTGCAAGCGTCTGCCGGATGTATGAAGTCTTCCCATTTCCCGGTGCTCCATGCAACAGCACCCCTCGTCGATAAGGGATGCGATTGCGTTTGACCAAGGCTTTCCAAGAATCGCTGAAGAACCCACGCACATGCAAATCCAATTGTGCTTCAAGTTCTGGCGAGCGGAGCATTGGTTGAGACAGCGCTTCTTCGCGGTCGATATTGATTTTCCAATTGCCGACGCTGCTGACTACGCGCCACTCCGCAACTTCTGCCGACTTCCGCCGCCGCACCTGTTCTGCACGGGTATCCAGCATCAATTTCTTGAACGCCCCCACTTCAGGAGCGGCAACGATGGCGAATCGACCGAATGAGGGATTGCACAAACCAATCTCAAGGGTTGGAAATCGAAGAATCAGCACCTTGGCGGTTTTGTGCCACCAGGTTCCAAAGGGATGATGTTCTACTTCGCAAATCAAACCATCGTTGCGCTTCATGCCTGTCCTGCCGATGGACATGGTGTCAATGAAAGGTTCCCACTCGGGCATTTCGCCGCCGTGGAGTGTTACAAGAGCTTCGCGCATTTCGGTATCCCAAAGGTCGCCCACATCGCAAAAGAGCGTCCAGTTTTCCAAGCCGCGCCGAGCCAGTTCAACTTTGGCTGCGTGAAATGCTTTTTCCGCAGTTGGGATTTCACTGGCGGACTTGGTTTGCAGGGCTGTAAGGAATGGCACCATTTCTTGATGTGATGGTGGGATTGTGGTCATGATGTTGGCTTTCAAATGAGGTAGTACATAAACTCGCGAAGATTGACCGGCTCGACTTTGGCAAATGGGGCTGGGTCGCAAATGGTTCGGCTCGGCACTGAATCTTTCACCCACTGTTCGACCAAGGCTTTCGATTGTGCCGTCACTTCACTGTTTTGGACACCAACGACTTCACTGACAATCCAACTATCTCCATCTGTTTTGAGTACGATGGTTGCCCGCGTGATGTCTTCGAATGGAAGAAGCCGGTAGAAAAAACTGTCGGCGAAAACATGTTGAATTTTGTAGCCCGCGCTGTGCCGCATGATTCGACCTTCAGTTTTCAATTCATCGGGCGTCAGGAGTGGCTCAATCACGCCGGGGACGCCCTCAAGGGGTGCAGATGGCAGCACGACCAATTTCTCCAAGTCTGCTTCGATGGATTTTGCCTCACGCGCCAACTTTCGGATGTCAAGGTGGATGGCATGCCGTTGGTTGTGCAGCCGGGCAACAAGTTTCTTTTGGACTTCGGGTAGTTGGTCGGGAACTGGTGTGGTGGAAGAAAAATAATTGCGCCACAGTTCTTCGATGGCGGATTGGATGGTGGTCGACATGGTGGAGTTGAAAGAAGCAATGGGCGGACGGTGGAATAGGCTGTGAAGGACTCGAACCTTCGACTTCGCCGGTTATATGCCGGGTCTTCTGCCGCTGAAGTAACAGCCCTTTAGTTCAACACAATTGCTGCCGACTGCCTTCCCAAGTCCCAGCCGCCTTCATCATCAAACCAAAGCAATAGGCATTCGGGTGGTAGGGTGGACGGTCAAACATGCTCCAGTCCAAACCTCTGCACCGCCTTATTGCTTTGGCTATTGCTGCGGAGCGCGACACCCCTCCCTCGCATTGAACTATCACCTGCTTGTCAGTCCGCGCATGTTGAAACAGGAATTTCCAAATGGCGGCGGCGTCTTCAAGTTTCATTGGATGTTCACCCTGTTCATCCACATCATTGAACTCCAAGTAGATGGCGGCGTCGGGTTGGAAGCAAGGTTTGATTGGCTCCATCCCATGGTCTCGAATTGAAATCAAAAGCGTTGGTGGCATAGTGCTGGGCAAGCCGCTGGTGACTTCCATTCGATTGCAGATGTGGATTTTCATGACAGACCTTTCAAGGGTGATGGATTCATTTAGACACCGCAAACGCCCCTGTAGTAAGTGCTCACATCGAACCAAATTTGCATGGATTTTCCGTCAGCCAGTGCGACCTCAAAGCATTCCACTTGGTCGAACTCAGTTTCACCCGGCTTTTGCCATCGCTTCACCAGTCGCCAAGCCTCCTCTTCTTTTCCAAACCTCCCGTTGAGATAGCCAAACTTAGCGCGGGACAACAAAGGGGTGGATGTCGTGTTGATTCGTACAGCCTGCTTTTCAGAACTCCCATCGCCGCTCAAATACAGGGGCTTGTCCAAGAAGGTGTTCAAGTAGGCTCTGACCGGGTAGAAATACTGCATTGGGCACTTGTTGTTGAAAATTCGTTGAATGATGCTGCTGACTTCTTTCTCAAATTCATAATCTGTGGAATGTCCCTTGAATTGTCGAAGGTGGTTGATGACTTCGGTCAAACAGGTCTTGTCGGCATGGTGAAAATCGGACAGCCAGCGGAGAATGTCGACAGGGTCAATAGCGGTAGGGTCGGCGGGGAATTGGATTGCCATCTTTGTCCTTCATTTCGATTTGGTAGGCGGTTTGGTAGGAGAACAACATCGACATCATGCTTTTCCCAAGTTGCGCCGGATTCAATTCCGATGGTTCCAGGTCAACCCTCATCATCACCGCCTTGCCGAATTCGTCTTTGCCGCCGGGAACGAAGTAGTAAGGCGCGTGGCTTTGTGCGAAAAGTTTGGAGACAAAGTGAAGCGCCTCCTGTGTGACGCACCATTCAGGCAGTTCAGGTGGTTCTTGGTCAGGTCGTCCGCCAACCATAGCCCTGCGTGTGTGGAGATTATTTAGATGCCGCATCTCAAACGGGTAGAACTGTGGATAGGTCGCGGGCGCATCGGCTTCGACTTCGTTGCCATGTGATGTGCGCTGTTGTCCTGGCCGTGGGTACAAGCAATCCAAATGCATCCTGATATCAATGGCTTTCGGACGAACGCGCTTTGACCCCGCCAATGAAATGCAGGTCTTCCGAAACATTTCTTCGGTTGTTGCGCGGTCTAACCCTGCCATGATTGCCACGCCCGCCATCCGATGTCCGAACAGGTCGAGGTAGACGGCTTCACAAAATTTCTCGGTGATGTAACCAGTTGATTTCTCTTGCGGCGCAACTTGGACGGCTGTGACTTGCGCCTTCGATTTTGCAGTAGAAGAATCACCATCGAACAGAACATCACGAGACTCCTCTCCGACCACCGCTGCTTTCGAGTGCGTGGTTCGTTTCCGCTTGGACGACATTTGTTCAACCAGTCGAATCGCAGCCAGCATCTTGGATTTTGCCTCCGAGTTGGTTGTATGAACCCACATCAAAGGCGGAGCAAATCCACGCAATGCCACAGCCTCTTCAATCCATCGAAGCACCGTGTTACCCGTACCAAGAGCAACATCATCGAGGTCATGGTCGAGGCTCAATTCCACAACCTGCCCGGTCTGGAGGTGTTTGATGGTCTCTTCAACCGAGCGGGCTGCAATCCATCCGGTTGGCGTTGGACGAACTGCATCGAGGTAGATTTTCATGAGGGGTCTCCGGGTCTGTTGTTCCAATCAAAACCGCCCATGGGAAACCAGTGATGTTTTGACATCAACGGTTCCAATCATCATTTGCTACGGGTCAAGAAGATTTGGTCGGACTATCTTTTCCAATCCATTCCTTGAAGGTTGGGATGAAATATGGCGGTTTCTCTGGGGTCGAATAATTTGGTTGTGTGTTGTGCTGAATTTCCTTATCCGGTCGCACTTCTTTGGGATACTTCATAAACCATTGGAGTTTTTCTTTGGCAGGGGCGTTTGGATGGCGATATGCGAGCCAAGACAATTCATCAGACACCATTCGACTCAGCACCTCTCCCAATGCCTTTGAGGGCGCGTTGGGGTTTCTGATTGCATTTTTGACCCGCCAGTTGTCTTTGCACTCTTGGATGATGCTGCCCAAAACTTCGACAGGGCAGTTTGGATTGCTCGCCGCGATTTCAGCAACCGAGTCCAATGGGGTTCGCGCCATCACCAACGCAAGGGCTGCGGATGGACAGTGTTTGTTGGAGGCGGCGGTCTGACTCACTTCATCGTCCAAGCCCAATGCCAAAATTTGCTCCAGCACTGCGGCGTTTTTCGACCGCGCTTGTTTGATGGTGAATGGGTTGGACATGATGGCGTCTCCTGAAAAGGGTTTCCGAAGTCCTTGCTGTTCAATTTCCTTCGTGGTCTTGCGCGAGTTCATCCCAAGCAAGCGACTGAATAGCATCGCCCACAAGTTTGTCCATGGAGATTTCACAGAATTGATTTTGGAACCAGACCACGACCAACTCCGAGCCGACATTCTGAGGGTCGATAGGTTTGTTGCACGAGAGCCATACCGAAAACCGCATGAAAGGCATCGACCGCTCCCCGAAGTTCGGCGGCAAGATGACATGGGTTTTCCGATTTCCCCATAGAGGTTTCATCTCGGTCTTCACTTCTTCGATAACCCACTCGTCAAAGGAACGACTTGGACCGCCTTCCAGCAGCGACAGATAGGTTTGCTGGCAGTACATGCCGCGCACCTCGACATGCCGTCCACAATCGAGGTCAAAATACCAGGAGCCGAGGGTGATGAGTTTGGGCATGAAGGTCTCCAAAGTGGTGGGATGGACTCTGCCAGTTGATTCGATGATTCTTCTTTGACCCGCTCATGGCACCTGTACTTCGAGTGCTTTCAACTTCTTTTTGGAATCCAGTCGCATGAGGTTTCGCATGGGTGACTCCGATTGGGCGGGTCGGCATGATATCCTAAAGTGGGATGTTTGTCAAATTAGGCTTGTTTAATGGGAGTTTGGATGTGAAAACACCTGTCGATTGGGACAGGTGTTTCCCATGCAATGGATGAGTTGAATCAAACGATGCCGTACTTGTCTTCCCAAATATCAGAAAGTTTTTTGTCGCCAAAGAGCCAGTACGCAGATGGTTTCCCCCCATATGTTCCGCCATTCAACATCCGCGTAGCAGCGGACAGGGAAAGGGTAGTTCCATCAGCAAGTTTTACTTTGCGTGGTTCGGCAACAATAGCCGTGGCTGCTGGCTCACCAATAAATGTCAAAGTGGCTCCCAGCGGAATTCCAAGGTCTTCAAATTCAAGATTTGGACGCCGTTCTGACCGTTCCTTTTTGAATGCTTCAGAGGATTCTTCTGCTTCCAAGATTTCCGCACTCTTCTGGCTTTCGACCGCAATCTCAGCCGCGACCTCCTGAGTCGCTTCTTTGACATGGAACAGTTTCAGGATGGCAATCGCCTGCACCGGTTCAATGGTGAAAAACTCTCGGCGCGGGTTGGGTCGGCGGTCTTGAAACGCCGTATGAAGAGCATCCTCCACTTCCTTGTACTTGTCTGTTTTGCAGGCAAATTTCAACTCAAATGGGAATGGTACTTCTGTCGAATACAGTTGGGCGATGCGTTGACTGACATCAACACCTTGGGCGGTGTAGCCAATTTTCACCAGTCCGGGCATTGCTGGATTGGTCAATACATAGACGAAGCCAGATGGTGCTGGGGAAGGGGTAGCCTGTGTTGTTGCTCGTGCTCGTGCCATTGGGGTAGTCCAGGAAAAGAAGGTTGAGAAGGAAAGTGGGAGAACGAAGAATCAAAAACTGTATTGAACCCCAGCACCAACTCCGACCTCATTGCTGCCGCCAGAGCCAAGTTCCTTGTAATCGCGGAGATTGGCAAACACCTTCCAGTTCTTCTCAAACTGTGCGGCTACACCAACCTCAATGGACACGGCATCAGAGTTCGCGGTCTGGAGGTAGGTGTTGAAGGAATTGGTCGGGTCGCCGACGAAGTGCGTGGAAACCGCTGAATCTTGGTTGTTGTTCAACTGGTGGTGCCAAGCCAATCGAGCGGACGGGGTGATGAAGAAGCCATCTTGAACCGTGAACCGCTGCGCCAGTTCGGCACCCACCACAGTTTCGCATGTGCTGGTCGTTGACTTGTCATACGCCAGCGCCAAGCCCTGCGCGCTGGGCAAAGATTCAGTGGTCGCGCCAACCGAAGAGTTGGTGTAGGTCAGCCCCGCCAGCGGCATCACCTGAGCGCCATTCCAAACATCGAACTTGTAGCCGGTCTGAATCGCGGCGTTGATTGTGGTCCCAGTGGTGCTGCTGGTCGCCGTGCCATTGTTGAGGTCGGCGTTCGAGCGGGTGCCATCGTAGGAGGTGGCTGCAAAGCCAAGGTCGCCGGATACCAACCAGTGTCTGGCGCTGTCAATCGTGTAGCCCGCGTAGAGATTGGCGCTGTAGGATTTGGCTGTGGTCGTACCCGCGCCATCCGCCGAAGAAGTGGTGCCGTCGTCATAGCCAAGCACTGCGCCAATGTTCCAATCTTCAGAAATTTGGTTGTTGGCACCGACCGTGAACCCATTGCTGGTGGAAGTCGAAGATGCCGCACCATTGTCCTGCGAAGGTTTGTTGCCGCTGGTGTGCGAACCGTAAGCAAAGAATTGCCATGAACGGTTGTAGTCTTGTTTTTGAGCCAAATCCGACAAGCAGGTTGCATGGCTTGTGTCGTTGGATGTGTCAATTGCCGCCATGTCAGAAGCCATGGTCGACAAGGTGGAGGAAGCCAATCCCAGTGCATCCGCTGTCCGAGCGCGAGTGTTGGTGAAAGCCGTGTTGTCGAAGGTCGCACGGTCATGCCCCGACAACTTGGTCAATGCGCCGGGGAGTTGTGAAGCAGGCAGATTGTGGAGGATGC
>Ga0206886_1053_pt1 | contig 24902 bp, 25 predicted proteins | sample Alteio_BWOrgHeat_92_FD_152952 | JGI IMG/M metagenome (GOLD analysis project Ga0206886, IMG submission 152952) | Enriched cells from forest soil in Barre Woods Harvard Forest LTER site, Petersham, Massachusetts, United States - Alteio_BWOrgHeat_Nextera2 ... | reverse complement strand
AAGCCTTACAAGATAAATACCGGCAGTAGTATAGGTGTGTGATGGGTGGGTGGCAGTAGTTGTATTGCTATCTCCGAAATACCATGTGTATGTTGTAGCGTTAGTTGAAGTATTGGTGAATTCCACTGTATTGCCTGGGCCGGCTGCATAAGTAAATTGTGCTCTAAGATCGTGCTGACCAATATGCCAGTAACCCATACTATCGTAAGCAACTATTTTGGTGGCTGTTCTTATGTTGGTTGCGTCTGTGGCGCTGAGTGTGTAGTTATAGGATATCAATGTAGGGTCTTTACGGAATAGAGTTACATAGAAGGCACAGGCGGCTGCATAAGACGCTATGGGTGTGGGGTGGGCGCCGTCAGACTGGTATAATTCAATCGAGGGGTATTGATTCCTGATGTAATGCCTTACCGCGCCCACGGGGGATATGAGTGAGTTTCTTACATATGCGATACCATTAGCAGCTGCCACAGAATCTACTATTGGCATTACCGCCGAATCTGCATATGCTCTGTACCTGAGATTGGTAAGACTATCCATCCCGTCGTAAGTGCATGGATATGGCCACGCCATATTAGAGCAGTATGATGTATCGCCATTTTGGTACCCCCAGGTCATATAATAAATGTCTTTAGTGCATGAGTCATTTGCTTTTATCATATTATCCAGGCATTTTGCCTCATAATAAGAGCCGGTCATCCATTCAAAGGTTTGCGCCGATGGCCCCATGCTTGATTCCTGGAGTATCACATAGTCCCATTGCGCGGATGTTATCTTTTGGGCGCAAAGCGTATCATTGCAGTGATCGTACCAGGTATAACCACTGACGGCATAACTATCAAAGATTAAGGTATCTCCCATAGACGTAGCCACGTCGGCGGTAATTTGGGGCAGATTGTTCACGTAAGTATAGCTGTTGCCAATAAATAAGACTTTTAGCTTTTTACCAGCATAGGCATGAAGGCTGATAACAAGGGTAAATAGAAATAGAATATAGGGCCGCATAGGTTTTTTTTAAAAAAAATTGATAGACGAAAATTATTGAACAAAAGGAAGTATAAAATATATTTTTTTAGTAGTTGCGATGTTTTTTATAAGAGATGGTACAGGCTTACTGTTTAATAACAGTAAGATGCTGTGAATAAACATTATTGTTACTTATCGCTTTAATGATATATTGTCCGGGAGCCATGTTAGAAATGTCAATTTTTTTATTAGTTATTATGCTGTGCTGTTTCAGTTTTCCTTCTATATTGAAGATCGCAATTTCACTACCTATCATACTTTCAGATACGTATATAGCGCCATTCGATGGGTTAGGATAAAATATATCAGCATTGCTTTTATTTATTTCAGTAATGCCTGTTGATGGAATTATCTTTACATTATAATCTTCGGTTTCTCCCCAATTCAAGTAGCCAGTAGCATCAGCTGTGCAGGGAGTAGCATTCGGTGAAGTATATGTATCGTCTTCAAAAACCATCACCCGCATTCTTGTTATACCCTGCTTGGCAGTTGCCGGTATCGTTAGGGACGCAACAGAGGGGTTTGTGACAGTGAGTGACATTTCCGTCTGCTGCAAAACTCTCTCTCCGGGATCATAAAAACTGTTATTCTGATTATAATCAATATATACTGCCACATATTGTATGCTTACCGGATCGTGTGAAACCGATAAAGTATAAGTATTACCTGCAACCAGGTTTGGAGCAGCTAAATTATTATAGTACACATAATGTGGAGCAGCAAATTGTGTATCGCCGGAAGTATTGTTCAGACTTCCCAAAGTAACGTTGGAGATATAATGTGGAACCGGGCCGCCGCCACCGTCATCATATCCCGCAGCACAATAAGGAGAAGGGTTGGTTATTTGTCCGTAAGATAAGTTTACAAGGAAAAGGGTGGTTGCAAGCATAGCGTTTTTAGGGTTCATTTTTTTTGATTTTAATTTGGTTTTTGCCTATATAGATGACACTAACAATTCAAATCTTGGGTGAGCAGAAAAAAAATAAATTTCTAATTTGATAGCTTCTACCAAGTTATCGGCAAGAGTAAAAAAAATTGAGAGTTACCCAAGATTTGAGTAACAATTGTCATCTGTATAAGAGAAGGTTATCATAAACGATCTTCGATTAGTAATGATTAAATATAAAATCTAACATATGAAAAGTGTAATTGCCTTGAGTTTTTTCGTTATAACAATAATCTCGATATCGCTCTCCTGTAAGAAAAATAACGATCCAAGTCCTACTGGGTACACAAAACCTGATAGTATCGCTTTTGGAAGATATAATTCCATGAGTATGACACCGGTACCACATGGTCAGTTTTATGAATTGGAAAATAACGCGCTGTACGCTTATCCTATTTTATTTATTCCGGCAGGTACACAGATGCTGAAACAAAAATTACCGGATAGCCTATACCTTATTGCCAGGTATCTTATAGACAATTTTCCGTCTTATCTGATGCAGCATCCTAAAGATAGCTCTATTGGTTGTCCAGGCTGTACAGACGAGCAAATCATAACACTTTCTGTGCTCTCAGATACTACGACAAGAGGTTGGCTGATCAGTACAGATACTTCAAGATTGCCGGTAGAGCTGAGACAATATATATGGAAGGCTGGAATGATAATGGATCAGTTGTAATATAGCGGGGACTACTATGTGATATGGCAGTATATGCCGAGCAGGAAATAATAAAAGGCTGTCTTAAAAAAGACAGGGTATATGAAGAACATCTATATAAACAATATTATAGCATGTTTCTGGCTATCTGCATGCGTTATGCGAAAGACGTTCAGAATGCCAAACAATTATTGAACGATGGATTTGTGAGGATATTTATGTCAATTGAAAGCTTTAGAAATGAAGGTTCGTTTGAAGGCTGGATGAGAAAGATAATAGTAAATACTTGCCTGGAATATATAAAGAGCAGCGATTTCAAAAAAAACAGCCAGACGGTGTATACCGGTGTTATAGATGAAGAAGAGAATATGGTTGTATATAACGAAGCCCAGAAAAATATAGATGCACATGAGTTGATTGCTATGTTGCAGGCGTTACCCCAAGTCACACGTGTAGTATTTAACCTTTTTGCTTTTGAAGGATATAGTCACAATGAGATCGCGGCATTACTCAATATTAGCATTGGCACGTCGTCGTGGCATGTGCACAATGCCAGGAGCATTTTACAACGGAAAATGATGATAAAAAACAAGCTTTATGAGCACAAATGAATTTGATTGGCTCATCGCGAAAAAAGTGAGCAATATATCGTATGAGTACGACACCAGCGATTGGGAAAAGCTTACCATACAGCTTGCGGCTGCAAGGGGGAAAAAGCGTGCCGTAGTGTTTGCATACCTCTCATCAGGTATTGCTGCATCTGTCACTATTTTTCTTATTGTCGCTGTCATGTTCTCTAAAAAAGGCGCACCTGCCGCGCAATATGCATCCAAAACACGCACGCCTCAACCAGCCCCTTCGGCTCTATCAGTTAATAACGGCATCAACATGCAATTACCGGGTGCACAGCATATTGGCAATTATAACTCTTCAGTGGTAATTTCTCATAAAAAACAAAAGCATCTGGCACCCGATACAATTACTTATAATATTCCCGCTGTTGCATATAATAATTTGCCTGTAAATACATCAAGACAACCAACAAAAAAACAGGTAGATACCTCTGGTCTTGAACAACAAATCAGGCAGCATGGCTATGAAGAGCCTGTTACATTGACTGACATTGAAACAGAAAAAAAATCTGACCACAGGAGAATGAACATTAGCCTTGCAGGTGGGATTAATTTAGGGACAGTAAATACAGAATATGCAATAGGTGCTGCAGTAGATAAGAAGCTGAGCAAAAAGTTTGGCGTTGAGGTTACAGTAGCTTATGTAGGAAATGCTGCTTCGACATCCGGTGGTCAATATCCTTCTTCTCCCTTCATCCCGGGTGGTTACTTCCCGCCAACCAAGCCATTGATAATAGTTACCTCACCTCTAAATTATTTGCAATTTGCCCCAATGGCAGATTATAACCTTTCTAAAAAAATTACTTTATCTGCAGGCGCCGACCTGCAAAGATTACTACAGGAACAAGGTGTTACCGTATTGTATAGTGATAATGCCAAGGTTGCACCACCCATAGATATAGGAATGTTACTGAGAACAGAGTATTCTATGTCTTCCCATCTTAAAGCCGGATTATCTTATCGTTTAGGTGCTAACAACCTAGTCGCTCCGGGTAACAATTATTTTGACCGCAACTATATGCAGGTACAGTTAAAATACAAGCTACATTAGTCTTGGTAGGTACTACAATCAACAAAGGTGAGTTAAAGCAAAGAGATAATGGTATAGATATAAAAGCTTACTGAAATGGGTACGTTTTATAAAGGTCAAGGGGATAGAAGTTAGAAAATTTACTAAGCTGTAGTATTTCCTATATGAATAAAGCCTCAATTACTTGAGGCTTTTCTTTTATTTGAGTAGTCCGACCTGGATTCGAACCAGGACTAATAGAACCAAAATCTATTGTGCTACCTTTACACAATCGGACTATCCTTTAATTTGGGTTGCAAAAATAGGGCGTAAAAGCCAAATCCCAAAATGAAATTATACTACCTGTTTTTCAAATATTTTTTCCATAATTACGAATCTTCACACTTCTAATTCCGTTATTTTCTATTAGGTTTGTGCGGGGTTCCCAATTTAATACGGAGTAGCAATCATGTCCAATGCGGCAAATCCGCGTCAATATGTAATAAGGATCATTTTTATCGGTATTGCCTGCATTATACTGACAAGGCTTTTGTTTTTACAACTCTTCGAAAGCAAGTATAAAGTAATGGCAAATGATATTACTATTTATCGAAAAATAGTGTATCCGCCACGCGGTATTATTTATGATAGAAAGGGGAAAGTGATGTTGTATAACCAGGTGGTATACGACCTGGTGGTAACACCCAATAGTATCCTCAAAGGGTTTGATACTGTACAGTTTTGCCAGGCACTTGGCATTGATAAAACCACTTTTGTTAAGACTATTGATCGTGTAAGATTTAGAAATGGGGGCATGCGGCAAAGTAGTTTTATGGAAGAGTTGAGTCAGGAACAGGCAGCGCGTTTCCAGGAAAATGTTTATCAATTCACGCCGTTTGAATTAAGACAACGGTATATGCGAGCCTACCCGCATGCAAGTGCCGGTCTTGTGCTAGGTTATATTGGTGAAGTGTCTCCTGATATGTTGAAGAATCCTCGGTATAGTTCTTACCAGCAAGGCGACTATACTGGTATGAATGGTTTGGAGCGTAGTTATGAAGAAGCATTGAGGGGACAGCGTGGTGTGTATTATTTAGAGCGTGATAATTTTAACCGTCCCCGTGACCCGTATATGAATGGCGCGCTGGATACTCCTGCTGTAGCAGGTGACAGCCTGAGTTTATATATGGATGCAGAGCTGCAGCTATATGCAGAGAAATTAATGTCGAATAAGATAGGGAGTATAGTAGCAATAGAGCCTAAAACAGGTGGTATTATTGCTATGGTCAGTAGCCCCGGATATAATCCTAATCTGCTGAGTGGCAGCGAACGTACTAAGAACTATGGCAAACTGTTTATGGATGCCACACATCCTTTGTTTAATCGTGCTATGCAGGCGACATACCAGCCCGGGTCAACCATCAAACCCATGACAGGCCTTGTTGCACTGGACGTGGGAGCAATAACACCATCATACGGGTTTCCCTGCAGGGGCAGTTATAATTTATGCAGCCGCCCCATAGCTTGCGACCATAAAGATGCGGGCCATGCTGCTAATTTTAAATTAGCGTTATCGCATTCCTGTAACTCTTATTTCTGTCATGCTTTTCGGCTTACTGTTGATGATAAAAAATTTGGCGGTGTAAAAAATGGTTTGCAGGTATGGAGTAATTATTTTTCCAGCTTTGGTTACGGGCATGCTACCGGTGTAGACATTCCGTTTGAAGGCAAGGGTCTGTTGCCGGATTCTGCGTATTATAATAAACGGTATAATGGTTCCTGGAATTCCTGTACCATCGTTTTTGTGGGCATGGGACAGGGTGAGCTGGCGCTTACGCCTTTGCAAATGGCAAATGGTATGTGCATAATTGCCAATAAAGGATATTATTACACTCCGCATTTTGTGCATGCAATCGGCAAAAGCACAAAAGATACCAGGCTGCAAGCTTATTTGCAAAGGCATGTTGTTACCAGTATCTCAGACACCACTTTTGATATTATACAGGACGCCATGCAGAATGTGGTAGAGAGTGGTACTGCAGCAGCTGTTAAAGTTCCGGGTATAAATATTTGCGCTAAAACCGGTACTGTAGAAAACAAAGCGATCGTTGGTGGCCAGGCAATAAAAATGCCAAACCACTCTATGTTCGTAGCCTTTGCACCCAGAGAAGACCCCAAAATAGCAATAGTGGTAGCAGTAGAAAATGCAGGGTACGGAGCCGCGTGGGCCGCACCAATAGCAAGTTTGCTCATAGAAAAATATTTAAAAGATTCAATAGCCTCCAATAGGAAGCCATTGGAAGAAAAAATGATAAATGGCCATTTGATAAATAAGTATACGTACATAATAGATTCTGTCCGCAGGTTGCATGATAAGCAAGTATACCAGGAAAAAATTGAGAAGAAGCGTATGGATGTAAGCGCACAAAGGGCACACGATTCAACTTTATATATACAATGGATACATGAAGTATTAAAGAAAAAATAATGAACGCAACATCAACACATAAAAGCATTTTCAGCAGGATAGATGGTGTGACACTATTCTTATACCTGTTGTTGGTGATCATTGGTATGATGGCTGTGTTTTCTGTTGAACACCGCAGTACCGACCCGTCTATCATTATGATGAACAAGGGGTATATGAAGCAATTGATATGGCTTGGTATATCCTTATTTCTCGGCCTGATCATTATACTTACCGACAGTAAATTCTTCTCCAACATTGCTTACTTGTCTTACGCTTTTGGTTTATTTATTTTGTTTATCACTATATTTTTGGGTATAGATGTGAAAGGCTCACATTCGTGGCTGGGTGTGGGTAGTATTCGCTTTCAGCCGGGGGAAGTGTGTAAAATATTTACCTCGCTGGCTTTAGCAAAATTCCTTTCATCTCCCGAAACTAATTTTAAAACATTGAAGCATCGTCTTGTTGGTGTTGCAATTGCGTTGGTGCCTGCTATATTGATCGTGTTGCAGAAGGAAACGGGTTTGGCGTTGGTATATTTTTGCTTCTTCCTGGTTATGTATCGGGAGGGCTTGCCTAACAGTATTCTTATTATTGGCTTTTCATTAGTGGCCCTGGCTTTGATGACATTGCTGATAGACCGTAAAGTGTTGTTCATTATACTTACTGTGCTTGGCATATTGGTAGCAATCATTTTGCGGGAAGGTTTAAAAAGAAATGTTGCTTTATGGGTAACGCTTATTGCTATTTGGGGTGCATGTATATTGTTCTCTCAAGTTGCTGTGCCCTTTGCGTTTAAGCATGTACTGCAAAAGCACCAGATAGACCGTATCTTTTCTACCATTGGACAAGATGTGCCGAAGGAATATATGAAAGAAGAAAACGGTGAGGAGCGGAAAGGTAATACATCGGATTACAATGTTAAACAATCTAAGATCGCTATTGGTTCGGGAGGTTTTTGGGGCAAGGGTTTTTTAAATGGTACCTCTACTAAAAACGAATTTGTTCCTGAACAGAATACCGACTTTATTTTTTGTGCCATTGGTGAACAGTTCGGCTTTTTTGGCAGTGCTTTGCTTATAGGTATTTATATATTGCTTATGCTGCGCATCATTTACCTGGCGGAGCGACAACGGTCATCGCTAAGCCGTATATATGGTTATTGTGTGGCAAGCATTTTATTTTTCCATTTTGCTATTAATATCTCTATGACCATAGGGCTGGCGCCGGTAATTGGTATTACCCTGCCATTGCTTAGTTATGGTGGTTCATCATTATTATCATTTAGTGTGCTCATTTTCATCCTCATTAAATTTGATACGGACAGGCAGGCGATGATACGTTAATTTTACAGACACATGGCAAAAGTATTTCCATTATCAGAAGGTGTTTTCACTGTTGGGCATGACAAAAATTTTGTTCCATTTCATATAGGGCAAGATGTGTTGACCGAGAGATCTATTGGGTCTTTGTTGGTAGAGGTGCAGCCATTTTTGGTAATGACTGAAAGTGACCTGATCGTTTTTGATACGGGGCTTGGGTTTAAGAACAATAATGGCGAGATGCAGGTACACGAGAACATTGAAAAATGCGGATACTATGCCGGCAATGTTACAAAAGTATTGCTCTCGCATTTGCATAAGGATCATGCAGGAGGTGTAACATACAAAGATGAAAACGGCGTAGTGAAGCTGACCTTTCCGAATGCGGACTATTATATTTATAGAGCCGAAGCGGACTTTGCGTTGCAAACGGGTTATCCATCTTATCACACTGCTGATATAGAACCGTTGCTGGCGTCTACACAGGTGAAATGGCTTGACAGTGAAGAAGGAATGATAGACGGGTATATACGGTTTACACATTCGGGTGGACATAGTCCGCAGCATATTGTTTATTTACTGGATGACGGGGTTGATAAAATATTTTTTGGCGGAGATGAAGCACCACAACTGAAGCAGATGAAGATGAAATATATTGCCAAGTATGATTTTGATGGTAAAAAAGCTATGGCCCTGCGTGAGCAATATGCTGAGCAAGGCCACAAAGAAGGCTGGCAGTTTTTATTTTATCATGATGTTAAGGTGCCAATAGCCTATTTATAGGGGCGTAATTATCTATCTGCCGGTGGTGCATCCTGGTTGTTGCCATTATTGCCATTATTGCCATTGTTCCACTCGTTGCGTTTTTCTTTCAATTGCTGCATCAATAATTGTTTGAACTCTCTTTCTGTTTTATATAACTGAGCAGCTTGCTGCGGTGTTATTACTTTTAAGAACTCATCGTTATACTTGCGCCTGATATTAAGCACCTCCTGCTGGTAATCGAGATTATCATCTATAAACTGGCGGGAAGTATTATCGTCAGCAAAGCCAGGATTTGTTTTTGCATATTTTTCTACAAATTGCCTGTGTGTTTCCTGTACTTCCTGTTCATACTTATCGTATATGGGCCAGAAGCTGGCTGACTGCTGCGATGTAAAGTGCAACTTGTCTGTTATATAAGCTACCTTAATGGCATGTATACGTTCCTGGGCATGGGCCCTGTTAGGATGGTTAGGCCTTGGCCCGCGCATAGGGGTGCGATGCATTTGCGCATAAGTGCCTGTGCAAAAAAGTAATGTAATTACAATGGTTGTAAGAAATTGTTTCGTTTTCATATTCATTCTATCTGTTTGCTTTTATTCAGTTTGTTTTTTAGTTTTCGTCGAGGTATTCAGTTATTTCTTTTTCATCGAGTTGACCGGTAAGTATGTTTATATCGGTTGACGATAAATTATCTACTATCAGGTCGGTATCAAAATCATCTATGTTTGTTTCTACATAATTGGTTATTTCTGTTTTAGATAATTGCGAAACAGAAAGCCCTTGTGATATTGGCCTTGGTTGTATGAACATTTTTGATGAACCTAAGCCTATACCTAATATTAAAATAGCTGCAGCTGCCCAACGTACCTGTTTCCATATTTCCCTGCCCAAAGGAATGGTTGTTGTTTTTACCACAGGCTGCCCGGATGCTTTTGCTTTGCTTAATATCTGCGATGGTAAATTATCGAAATAGTTAGCAGGCACTGCATAAGGCAATATGGTGTTTGGCAATACCGTTTCTTCAATCTCACTTATCCTCTTTTGTATATGTGTTTCGAAAGATGCAAAATAATTTTCAGGAACCTCGAATGGCATTTCTTTACTGAAATGAATGATGGGGGCCTGTGCAAGATGGATGTTGGCAAGTATATCGTTCTCCAGGTTGTTAAAATAATCTGCGGGGAGCGAGTATGGCATAGAGCGGGATATAGCAGCCAGAGGGCTATTAATATCCTTTAATTCCTGTAATATGTTATTTATTTCGCTCACGTATGTTCGACTTGTATATTTCTTAAAAGTTTAATCATTTAGAAGATAAGCTTCTACCTTCTTAACCGCATGATGATAAGAAGCTTTCAGTGCTCCTACGGAGGTATCCAGCACCTCTGCCATTTTCTCATATGGCATCTCATCATAATATCGCAAATTAAATACGATACGTTGTTTTTCGGGTAATAATTGTATGGCTTTCTGCAATTTCCATTCTATTTTTTTACCATCAAATCCTTTCTGTGCCACCAGCTTCTCTGAAAAAAAATCTTCATTGTCGCTTATAGATACGGAGCTGCGGCGTTTTTGCGCATCTATCCAACTAAGGGTTTCGTTGGTGGCTATACGGTACATCCAGGTATATAAGTTAGACTCTTGCCTGAAATCTGCCAGGCTTTTCCATATTTTGATAAATACATTCTGCAATATGTCATTTGTGTCTTCATGTTCTACTACCATACGCCGTATATGCCAATACAATCGTTCCTGGTATTTTCTTACCAATTGGGTGAAGGCCTGTTCACGGGTAGATTCTGTTTTGAATGATGCTAATAAAACATCATCTGTTAGTTCGGTCATTACCGGCATGAGTGTGTTTATACAATGACAATAGTAAGTTAGTATAGTTTAACGAAACCTCATATTTCCCTGTAGGTAAATTGTTAAATCTGAAAAGAGTTGTGTGTTTTATTCCTCTTGGTTCCGGTTTGCTTCCGCATGTGAAATTTATAATATAAGCCATAGTGGCTGTGTTCGGGCGGTGAGTTCCTGTTTTACTTCCGCTTTTTGGGAAAAAAAGAAAAAGCGGAAGCAGAGATTGCGGTGAGGAGAAATTGCTTTTTGTCTGAACTAAGATTCATAAGATATAAGGATTTTAAGATAAATATAGTGCTAGCAGATCCATGCGGACGGGTACTTGTAGAATCCCAAATATCTGAACATTTGGACCGGGCCCTACGGCAGGCTCTGCAGAAATACTCTCCTAGAAATGACGCTGAAAAGAAAAGAATAAATTTAAAAACATGTAATAAATGATAAGGTTGGATACAAAGGTACTATTCTGAAGAAGGGGTAAACAAATATTTGTTTAAATATATGGGTGGGCATAAAAGAAATATCAATCAAAATAATATCATGGCATAATTTTTAGGCGTTGCAATTATACTTAGTCAATACTTCTCTTCTCATAATAACAGACATAAGTATATATTGGAATTATAAGAATTAACAACATAAAATAAAAATATGAAAAAAATATTATTTGTCCTTAGCGCAGGTTTTTTTTACCCTATGATTATTTTTGGCCAAACAACCTGGACTGCAAACTCAAGCGAAATCTTATTTAAAATAAAAAATGCTGGTATTACTGTAACAGGGAGGTTTGGAGGCTTTAATTCAAGTTTGGTTTTCAGCCCCGATAAACTTGAGTCTTCATCATTGAAGGGATCAGTAGAGGTAGCCACCATCAAAACCGGTATCAATAAAAGGGATCAAGATCTGAAGGGTGAGAACTATTTTAACGAAGTGAAATATAAATTGATAGAAGTAAAATCTTCAAAGCTCTATAAGAAAGGAACGCAATATGCAGGGCTTTTTAATGTAACCATAAAAGGAATAACCAAACAAGTAGAAATACCATTTGAATTTACCCAGAATGGAAATGAAGCGAAATTTAATGGCAATTTTACTATTGACCGCGGGAATTTTGGAGTAGGCGGTGAAACCCTTACCATGGCAGATAATGCTGATGTAAGCATTGAAATAAAAGCAAAAAAAGCGGGTAGCAAATAAATTATTCACTAATGAAAGCAATAGCACTCATTATTTATTTAACGTTGATGCAGCGAATAGTTTTCGCACAAAAGACGATTTGATTTATGCCAGCGTACATGTAACTCAAGAAAATTTATAATCAGACCATTTAAAAAAATTATCGTTGATGAAAACTATTTTTTTTACACCAGGTTTGTACAGCATAGATAAAGATACTGTTAAGTTACTCCGAATACGATTTTCTTATTTCTTAATGCCTACGTTCTTTTTTGCACTTAGCCAGGTGAGTGAAATAGATTGGGTAAATGCTATTATCTGCTTTTTTGTTTTACATCTCTTCATATATCCTGCAAGTAATGGTTACAACAGCTATATGGATCAGGATGAATCCAGCATTGGGGGATTAGAAAATCCTCCCAAGCCAACTAAGCAGCTATTTTATGTGTCCATATTATTTGATGCCATAGGGTTAGGTTTATCCTTATTTATCGGGCTTTATTTTTTTATCTGTGTTTTAGCATATATGCTCGCTTCAAGAGCATATAGTTATAAAGGTATTAGACTAAAAAAGTACCCCATAGCTGGCTTTTTAACTGTTGTATTTTTTCAAGGCGCCTTTACGTTTTGGATGGTTTATCACGGAATAAGTAAAAATGTGGTCGTAGTTGACAATAAAATACTATTAGTGTTAACAGCTTGTTTGTTTCTTATAGGAGGATTTTATCCACTAACGCAGATATATCAACACAAAGCAGACAAAGCAAGCGGAGATATTACCATTAGTTATAAACTTGGAATAAAAGGAACTTTTATTTTTTGTGCAATTATGTTTTTGGTTTCTAATGAATTACTCTATTGGTATTTTAGTTCAAAACAACAAACAAGACATTTTCTTTTATTTCAGTTGTTTTTATTGCCTGTAATTATTTTTTTTATTCGATGGTTCCTTAAAGTACTTAAAGATGACGGGCAAGCGTCGTTTAAAAATACCATGCGCATGAATTTCATTGCCGCTACATGTATGAATTTGCTTTTTATTACTCTGTTAGTTTTAAATACGATGAAATGAGCGTTATAACAAGCGTATCAACAGTGCTTCCTGCCTATAAACATAAGCAATCAGACTTAGCGGAATTTATGTGTGAGTTACTACAGTATTCAGATCGGCAGAAAGAAAAATTGAAATTTTTGTACGCCAAAAGCGGAATTGAAACCAGGTATTCTGTAATTCCTGACTATTCCTTAAGTAAAAATCAAAGATCCTTTTTTCCCAAAACAAGTGACTTAGAACCATTCCCGACCATCGAATATAGGATGCAATATTATAATGATGCTGCGCTACCTCTTTGTATTTCTGCAATTGACGCTTGTATAAAAGGAAAAATTGACTATAGCCAAATTACCCATCTTATTACGGTTTCGTGTACTGGTATGTCTGCCCCGGGATTGGATATCGACATTACCCAGTACCTAAAGCTTAAACCTGACATTAATCGTACGTCCATCAATTTTATGGGCTGTTATGCTGCAATTCACGCGTTAAAACAAGCGGATTATATCTGCAAAATTGAACCAGATGCAATTGTATTGATTGTTTGTGTTGAATTATGCACCATTCATTTTCAAAAAATTGACGATGCTGACAATACAATAGCTAATTTGCTTTTTGCTGATGGAGCTGCGGCGATTTTAGTTATGGCTAGTAATTTTGCGTTGGAAAAAGGTATCAATGGGTTAGAGATAAAAAAGTTTAATTCTCAAATTGAGTTGAATGGAAAAACTGATATGATGTGGCAATTATCATCTACGGGGTTTTTAATGAAACTTAGCGCATCTGTACCGCAATTGATAGAGAAGGGGTTTAAAAACCTGTTTGACAGATCAATAGATCAACTTAAAATAAATAAGCAAGATATTACTCATTGGGCAATACATCCGGGAGGAAGAAGAATATTAGAAGTCATTCAAAAGGAACTTGAATTAAAACAAGATGACCTGGAAAGCTCGTATAAGATATTAAAAAATTATGGCAACATGTCATCGCCGACTATTCTATTTGTATTAAAAGATATTTGGGATAATAAGGTAACTATGGGTAAGAAAGAACTTACATATGCTGTGGCATTTGGCCCAGGCCTTACTATGGAATCAGTAATTCTTGAAAATGTTTAAACAGCGATCAAGTGAAAAGGAGTTGTTGGACATGCCTGCAATAGAAAAGGGATTGTTATACCAAAACTTAAAAGAGTTAGAGATCATCAACAAGTATTTGGGAGGACATGCTATTTCTTTAAAAGGGTTTAAAAAAATAATAGTTGATAAAATTAAAACATATTCTGTTATTGATATTGGATGTGGTGGCGGTGATTCTTTAAGGGCAATAGCAAAATGGTCAAGAAATAAAAGATATAAGGTCAATTTAACCGGCATTGATCTAAATAAAGACTGTATCAATTATGCTCAGAATATTAGTAAAGAGTATGATGAAATTAATTTTAGTTGTGATGATTTCAGAAATATATTTTCCAAAAAAAACAATATTGATGTTGTTCATGCATCTTTATTTTGTCATCATTTTACGGAAGGTGAGATAGCAGACTTCATAAAAATCTGCAATAAAAATAAGGCCATATTTGTGATCAATGATCTGGAAAGAAACTCAGTAGCCTACTATGCTATTAAAATACTCACTTATTTTCTTTCAAGATCACCATTGGTAAAAAATGATGCCCCATTATCTGTGCGTCGAGGATTTAAAGTGATAGAATGGCAGCAAATATTGCAAAATGCAGGTGTCAATAATTATTTAATCAAAAAATGCTGGGCTTTCCGGCATTTAGTCATCGTCTATCCAAATGAATAATAATGTATATGATTGTGCAATTATTGGTGGCGGGGTAGGTGGACTAACACTTGCAATTCAGTTGGCAGGTGCCGGACGTACAGTTATTTTATTTGAGAAAGAACAGTACCCGTTTCATAAAGTATGTGGTGAATATGTTTCCATGGAGAGTTATGATTTTTTGGAGCGGGTTGGGATGCCGCTTTCAGCCATGGATATCCCAATAATTAATGAAGTGAAGATATCATCTGTGAATGGAAATTCATTTACACGAAAATTAGATTTAGGAGGGTTTGGAATTAGTCGTTATACACTTGATTCAACATTAGCGGATATTGCAAAAAACAAAGGAGTAACATTATTACAGGAAACAAAAGTCACAGGCATTTTATTTGAAAAAAATTTGTTCTTAATTAGTGCTGCACAAGATATATACCAGGCAAAAATTGCCATAGGTGCTTATGGCAAAAGATCAGTTGTTGATAAAATAATAAATCAAAGACGTGTAAAACATGTTTCTTCTGAGAAAAATTACGTTGCGATAAAGTATCATGTAAAAGTAGAATTACCTCCTAATCGTATTGAATTACACAATTTCGATAATGGCTATTGTGGAATTTCAAAAGTAGATGGGGGTAACTATTGCCTTTGTTATTTAACTAAATCAAAAAATCTAAGAGATAATAATAATGATATAAAAAAAATGGAGCAGAATGTATTGATGAAAAACCCTTTTTTAAAAAAATATTTTACTGAAGCAGTTTTCTTATACGAACAACCACTTACTATTTCTCAAATTACATTCAATAAAAGATCAGCTGTAGAAGATCATATATTGATGTTAGGTGATTCAGCAGGAAGTATAGTCCCATTATGCGGAAATGGCATGAGCATGGCCATGCATGCTTCATTGAAAGCCTTTCAATTGATTGAACAATACCTGGATGAGAATATTTCCCGCCAGAATCTTGAAGTATTATATCACAATAAATGGAATAGCCTATTTTCAAAAAGAATAAAAACTAATGAATACATACAATATCTCTTTGGGAGGAAACTATTAACAAATACAGTGATTGCAATACTCAAAAGAGTTCCATTTGTAACAGATATACTCATTAATAATACACACGGAAGTAAATTTTAGATGTAATAGAGAAATGCAATAATGAGCTATTCTAAACAGACTAAAGATAGAGCTATATTTGTTTGTGCTAAAATAAAACGACATGAAAATAGTAAGAGTAATATATACAACAACGGAAAAATATGCGGAGCAAAACCAGGCTAATATAAGAAATGTGATGGCTGACCTGCAAAAGCTGAATAATGCTGGTATCTATTATCATGCCTGTGTAAGTGCAGATGGTAAAACGTTTACACATACCGCGTTCTTTAAATCGGAAGAAGAGCTTAAAGTACTGAACGAGTTGCCATCGTTCCTGCATTTTCAAGAGCAACTAAAGGCGAATGGATTTGAAGCGCCACCTAAACAGGAATTTTTGAATTTAGTTGGTTCGTCGAAAGATATTTTTAAATAGCGTTTCAAAAATATTTTTGTTGAGGTGAGGCAGAAACTTACCTGCTTACATTATAGCCCAACAAAGTGAGGTTGACGTAAGCGGCGGTAGGATTTTCGAAGCGGATAAGATGGAGGCGTTTTAATTCTATAAGATATGGAAGCACCTGCTCTCTTGCCAAGACCAGTTCATCAGCTAAAGAAATTATCGGTATCCTGGGACGGGGATTGACCATGCGCTCACTCATTTCCTTTATCTTATAATATATCTCGTTAAGGTCCATCTTCTTCACTGATTTGTATGAAGGTAGACTATTTAACAGCCAAACTTTTTATTATTATTCTATGGCGCTTTTACTCCCCAGCATTGTTTTATTTGAAATAACCATATATTAAACCTACCTTCACCAAGACAATGGTCACCTGCCAGCTTCCTGATCTGCAATAATTTTAGTCTTTCTCTTCAGTTCTCACTCTCCGGTTCCCATATTCTTTCATTCTTAAATTTCATTTTTTTCTATGAACATTTTTGTAGGCAATATTAGTTTCCAGACAACTGAACAACAATTGCAGACCATCTTTGCTCCATTTGGAGAGGTAAAATCTGTAAAAATAGTAACTGACCGTTTTTCGAACCGCTCACGTGGTTTTGCATTTGTGGAGATGGATGAAAATGGTGAGAAAGCCATTGAGGGTTTGAATAATACGATGCTGAATTTTCAATCTATTGTTGTGAACGAGGCAAAAGTGAAGCGTGCAGAGAAAACGATAGCGATAAAGAAGTAATAAGTACCGGGTCTGTTTTTTATTTAAAAAAAAGCGTATGAATATATACATTGGTAATCTGAATGCGAATGCATCGGAGGAGCAGGTAAGTAACCTGTTTAAAAAATATGGGAGTGTTGAGTCAGTAAAGATCATCGTAGACTTGCATAGCGGAAATTCGAGAGGCTTTGGATTTGTGGAGATGGATGAACAACAGGAAGGTGCTGCAGCCATAGAAAAGCTGAATAACGCAAAGTTTATGAATCAGCTGATAGAAGTAAGTGAGGCTATGCCGCGGGAACCTAAGGATACCCAGTTCATGATCAATGCGCGGAGCAAAAAGAAATCATTAGGAAGCTTTTCTAAAAAAAGTGTATAGGGCCTCACCCCCGGCCCCTCTACGAAGGCGAGGGGAGAGCGAGTAATCGTGATAACGATTAGCTTTGCAAGCTGATGAATTTTGAACAATTAAGAATTGTATTTTTGGGTACACCTGATTTTGCGGTGGCATCTTTGGATGCGCTTGTACAGGCAGGAGCGAATGTAGTGGCTGTAGTAACCGCACCGGACAAGCCTGCAGGCAGAGGTATGCAATTGCAGCAGCCGGCAGTGAAAGTATATGCAACGGCACATGAAATACCAGTATTGCAACCTGAAAAACTGAAAGATGCCGGATTTATAGAAACATTGCGATCTTATAATGCAGATATACAGGTGGTAGTTGCTTTTAGAATGTTGCCGGAAGCAGTATGGAATATGCCGCCAATGGGTACTATTAATGTTCACGCTTCTTTATTGCCACAGTATAGAGGTGCAGCGCCTATTAATTGGGCGATCATGAATGGTGAGCAAGAGAGTGGGGTGACCACTTTTAAATTGCAACATGCTATAGATACAGGGAATGTTTTATTGCAAAAAAAAGTAGCTATTGCAGATGAGGATACTGCAGGCACACTGCATGATAAACTGATGACAGCCGGCGCCCAATTATTAGTTGATACGATAAAAGGGATAACGAACGGTACTTTGCAGGAACAGCCGCAGAGAGATAGTGGGGAATTGAAACATGCGCCTAAAATATTTAAAGAGGATACACGAATTAACTGGAAACAGAGCGCAAGAGATGTGCAGAATTTTATAAGAGGATTATCTCCCTACCCGGCTGCATTTACAATGCTGGAAGGAAAGATGATAAAAGTGTACCACTCGCATTTTGTAATTGAAGCACATGGCCGGTATAGCAATGTTATTTTCGGTAGTCCGTATAAGGATGTGGTGTATGAAACGGATCATTCTAGTTATTTGCGTTTTGCTACACCGGATGGATGGGTATATATAGATGAGCTGCAACAAGAGGGCAAGAAGCGAATGGGGATAGGAGATTTTTTACGTGGATTCAGGAATCCCAACCCCTAAAGGGCATAAGTGTTACTTCTTTGTGTCTAAAAAATATTGAATAGCAAGGGCGTAACCGTCTAATCTGAGACCGCTGATAGAACCCACACATTTTGCGGCTGATAAAGATATTTTTCGATAATCTTCGCGCGCCATAATGTTAGATATATGCACTTCTACAACAGGGGTTTTAATTGCAGCAATAGCATCGGCAATAGCAACACTTGTATGCGTATACCCGGCACCGTTAAACACAATGCCATTCACTTTGCCATTACAAGCCTGCAATTGGTTGATAAGCTCACCTTCTACATTGCTTTGATAGTAGCTGATATTCACATTCGGGAAACGGCTTTTGAGCTTGGGTAAAAATGTTTCAAAAGATTCATTGCCGTAAATATCTGTTTCTCTTGTACCAAGCAAGTTAAGATTTGGGCCGTTGATGATGGCGATGTTGAGCATGGTGTAAAGTTAATTCGGCAATTCGACAATTTGGTAATATGGTATTGCATAACGCTTGTTAGTGAACCAGGTTGCTTAAATTTGCTGAGTAATGTGGGAAGCATATTTGAAAGGATTTAAGGCTTATTTGCAGTTGGAGCGGTCTATGTCGGACAATACGGTAGATGCCTACCTGCATGATGTATCATTGTTGGCGGCTTTTTTACAGGAGCGTTTTAAAGAAATTAAGATACAGGATATTCAGCTGTCTCAACTGCAGGCGTTTGTTGCTTATATTAATGAGTTTGAATTTACAGAGGGCACACAGGCACGTGTGCTGAGTGGTATTAAATCTTTTTTCAGATACCTGCTGCTGGAAGAAGTGATAAAGAAAAATCCAACTGAGTTATTGGATGCTCCGAAGTTAAAAAGGATATTACCTTCTGTATTGAGCCTGGAAGAAATAGAACTATTATTCGCTGCAATAGATCATAGTAAGCCTGAAGGGCAGCGAAACAGGGCGATGCTGGAAACCATGTATAGCTGCGGGTTGCGCGTAAGCGAATTAACGGCACTTAAAATATCTAACCTGCATCTTGAAGTGGGATTTGTGAGGGTGATAGGTAAAGGAAATAAGGAAAGGCTGACACCAATAGGCGGGGAAGCTGTGAAACAAATACAACTATACAAGGACCATGTGCGTGTACATGTGCCTATAAAAAAAGGCAATGAAGATATATTATTTGTAAACCGCAGAGGGACCGCCTTGTCGAGAGTAATGGTGTTTATGATTTTAAAAGACCTTGCAGCTAAAGTCGGTTTGAAAAAAAATATTCACCCGCATACACTAAGACATTCTTTTGCTACGCATTTGGTAGAACGGGGTGCAGACCTGCGTGCTGTGCAAGAAATGATGGGGCATAAAAGCATTACCACCACTGAAATATATACACATTTAGACAGGGGCTACCTGCGGCAGACCTTAGAAAAATACCATCCGAGGTTTGGTAAATAATTTAAACCAGTTCGTTCTTAATAGCGAATGTGATGAGCTCGGAGCGGCTCTTTAGATTGAGCTTTGCGCATAAGACATTTCTGTAATCTTCTACAGTGCTTTTGGCAATGCCCATTTTCTCTGCTATTTCCTTGCTGCTATAACCGAGGTGAATATATGTAAGCACTTCTCTTTGTTTTCCAGAAATATCGAAAAGACGGGAAGGGCTTGTTTTTATTTTTTCAAATAATTCTTTCGGAGCTACATCAGAGTAGTAATACCCTTTTGTGATAACGGATTTAAGGGCTTCTTCCATAACAGCCATGGCGCCGTCTTTTGCTAAAAAGCAATTAGCTCCTTTACTTATCATAAAGTTAACACTGTATTCCTGGCTATATAAAGAGAGCACGAGTATTTTTATATGCGGCCAATCCTTTCGTATTGATGCTAATGTTTCGTAGCCATTCATAACAGGCATGCCGATATCAAGTATTACAATTTCGGGTTTACGAGATGCTTCCTTTAAATAATCTACTAATTCTTTGCCGTTAGATGCTTCGTAGTCTACTTTGAAATTCTCAAAAGAAGAAATAAGCCTGTTGAGGCTAAACCGCACGAGACCCGAATCGTCAGCAATAGCTACACGCACAATACGCGGCGTACTTGTAATAAATGAATTGTCCATCCTCTCTAATAGATTAAAAAATACCCCTCTCTTTTAATATGATTTTAAAAATACAAATTTTTATATCATATTCAACATTATTATTGCATTAAATTGCCATATGTTTAACTGAGATATGTGAAGTGGGATAAAAACCAGCCCTATTGTTTTTATATATTTGTAGTATGGAATTAACCAGCCTCAGCGCCATAAGCCCCATAGATGGGCGCTATCGTTCACAATTAACACCCTTAGCATCTTATTTTTCTGAATATGGCCTGATGCGTTACAGGGTATTGGTAGAAGTAGAATATTTTCTATTTCTTGCTGAAAAGAAGGTTTTTTCACTACCGGCAAAAGTGAAGCCTGCAAAACTAAGGGAGGTCTATGAAAATTTTACTGAAACAGATGGGCAACAAATAAAAGCCACAGAAAAGATAACCAACCATGATGTAAAAGCAGTTGAGTATTTTTTGAAAGAACAACTGGTAACAATGGGAGCAGGTGACAGCGCCGAATGGGTGCACTTTGGACTTACATCACAGGATATAAATAATACAGCAATACCACTACTATGGAAAGATGCAATGGAGCAAGTATATATGCCCGCATTGCTGAACGTTTTAGCAAGACTACGTAAACTTTCGATAATCTGGAAGGATGTACCTATGCTTGCACGCACACATGGACAACCTGCATCGCCTACAATGCTTGGAAAAGAATTGATGGTATTTGTAGAAAGACTGGAAGGACAGATAGTGCAATTGTGGCATGTGCCTTATGCAGCAAAGTTTGGCGGAGCAACCGGAAATTTTAACGCACATCATGTTGCGTTTCCGAAAACTGATTGGGTAAAATTTGCCAATGAATTTGTAAATGGCAGGCTGGGCCTGGAGCGTATGCAATACACTACGCAAATAGAACATTATGATAATCTTGCTGCACAGTTTGATGCATTGAAAAGAATCAATACCATTTTTATAGACGTATGCCGCGATGTCTGGACCTATATTTCTTTAGATTATTTTAAACAGAAAACAAAAAAAGATGAAATAGGTTCATCGGCAATGCCACACAAAGTGAACCCAATAGATTTTGAAAATGCAGAAGGGAATTTTGGAATCGGCAATGCACTGTATGAGCATTTGTCAGCAAAGCTCCCGATAAGCCGCTTACAACGCGATCTTACTGACAGTACTGTATTGCGTAATATAGGTGTACCTATGGCACATAGTTGTCTTGCGTTGCGATCATTGGAGAAGGGACTTGAGAAGCTGGTGCTGAATAAAGAAAAAATGGAAGCCGACCTTGAAAATAACTGGGCGGTAGTTGCAGAAGCAATACAAACCATATTGCGCAGAGAAAAATATCCGAAGCCTTATGAAGCGCTCAAGACACTTACGAGGGGCAAAGCAAGCATCACTAAAAAAGATATTCACAATTTTGTTGACTCATTAAAAGTGTCGGCAAAAGTGAAGAAAGAACTGAAAGCCATAACACCACATAATTATACGGGTGTGGATTTAATGTAAATTCAGCAATTCTAAAGTGATAGCATTACCACCATCGTTTTTACATCAACTGGAAGGAATCAATGGTTTTGATAAGCAGGCGTTTATTGATGCACATCAACAACACGCTGTTACGTCTATAAGATTACACCCAGTAAAAAAATCCACTGCATTTATTGGTGATGAACATGTTCCCTGGTGTAAAGAAGGGCGCTATTTGAAGAGCCGGCCGGTGTTTACACTAGACCCATTATATCATGCAGGCGCATATTATGTGCAGGAAGCCTCTTCTATGTTTCTGCAGCATGTGTTAGAACAGATATTACCGACAAAAGAAAACCTGAGAGTGCTTGACTTGTGTGCGGCACCGGGAGGGAAGAGCACACTTATTGCTTCGCTGCTTAATAAAAGCAGTTTGCTGATATCGAATGAAGTGATAAGAAGCCGTGCATCTGTATTAGAAGAAAATATGACACGCTGGGGATATATGAATACATGGGTGACCAGTAATGATCCTGCAGCTTTTTCAAGGTTGGAGGGATATTTTGATATAGTAGTAGTTGATGCACCCTGCAGTGGTTCCGGATTGTTCAGGAAAGATAAAAAAGCATTGGAAGAATGGAGTGAAGGTAATGTGCAGCTATGCAGTCAGCGGCAGCAAAGAATATTAGCTGATGTATGGCCTGCGCTAAAAGAAGATGGTATGTTGGTATATGCTACCTGTTCTTATTCTCCGCAGGAAGATGAACATATAATGGATTGGCTGGCAGAAACATTCGACGTGGAAAGCATTTCGCTACATGTGCCTGAAAAGTGGGGTATTGTGCGCACCCAATCAAACATAAATACAATAAATGGTTACCGGTTTTTTCCTGATAAGGTAAAAGGAGAAGGTTTTTATATTGCAGCAATAAGAAAAAAGGAAGTCACCAGCCAGGTAAAATATCCAAAATTGAAACCTGCAAAAATGAATATGCAAAAAGCAATGGGGGATTTGTTTAAAACAGAGGGAGTATGTTTTGTTGATGCCGGTGATGATCAATATGCTGTTATTTACAAACAACATGAGGCAGATATGTATTTGCTAAAGGATACACTATATATACGTAAAGCAGGTGTGCATGCAGGTATGCCCACTACTAAGGATTGGCTATATGCACATGATATTGCATTAAGTATAGATGCCGGTGATGAATTACCCTCTGTTGATGTGGATAAGGAGCAGGCTTTGCGTTTTTTAAAAAAAGAAGAAATGCGTGTACCGGATATGAAAATGGGATGGAATATTGTAAAGTATAATGGATTGGGAATAGGTTGGATAAAAAACATAGGTAATCGCATAAATAATTACTTGCCTAAGCAATGGCGGATAAGAATGGAGATAACTGATGCTGATTGGAAATAAAAATTGTATTTTTCACACTCGTTTCAATAGGTTGTTGATGAAATATATTCTTACGATTGGTTTGGTTTTTGTTTGTGCACAATTAATGGCGCAGGAAGATAGTTTATTTGTTTTTCCGCACAGCAATAGTTTTTCTATTATGTACACCTCTCAAAATGGTGAAACGATCTTTACTTTATCACGCAGGTTTCATGTACCTCCGGCTATACTTGCTGACGCTAACGGGTTGACTTACCAGAGTGGCATAGCTAATAATACATTGCTGATAATACCATTGGGTGCGTATAATCAACTAAAAGATAAACCTGCTCATATGGGAGATGCAAAGGCTTTATACTATCATGTGCGTGATGAAGATGACCTGTATAAGGTGAGTAAATATTCGGTTGCAACAGAGAGTGAACTGGCAGATTGGAACCATATCTCACGGAACACTGTAAAGCGTGGGCAGACTTTGTTTGTAGGCTGGGTGTTGTTTGATGCTACGGGCTATACGCCAACGGCAAAACAAACAATATCTGTGTCATCTGCAAATACCAATCCAAGCAAACAAGCAACAACAGCCGTAACAAAAAATGCTATTACACCTAACCCTGCTACATTGCAAAACCTGAAAAAGAAGTATGTACAAAATAAAGATGGTACGCTTACTGCTGTATATGTTCCCGAACCGGTAGATACACCCAAAATAGTTGACAGTTTATATTTCACATCACCTTTTGGGAAATTGTATTTGCAACAAACAGATAGCGGCAGGTCGTTAGATTCTGAAAAAGGAGCAACTGTTTTTTTTGACGCGAAAGTGAGTGCAACTAAAAATATGTTTTATGCTTTCAGCAATACTACTGAGAGAGGTACAGTGATAAAAGTGTATAACTCAAATTCTCAAAAAACAATTTTAGTAAAAGTAATAGGTGCTATACCCGACAGTAAACAATATTATAACAGTACATTGGCTATTACTTATGCAGCTAAAGATGCGTTGCAGATAAAAGAAGATAAAGCATGGTGTGAATTGTGGTTTGGTAAAGCCAATAAGAAGCCCGTTCCGCCCGCATCATCAACGCCTCCGGTTAAGTGATTTTCTGCTGATATAGTTGTTTTTCTCATCAATTTGCCGTTTTCCGTTCCTCCAATGAAAAGTGCCTTTTAATACATAAAACCTGCCATTCGGCAAATACCCTAAAAGCCTGCAAAAACTGCATTGTAATATTACATTACAGTAAAGGTATTTCTGTGTTTTTAAACCTAGATTGTTAACCCTGCTATCAAAACCGATAGTTAAATCTTAACTAAAAATGAAAAAAGTTACTCCTTATCTCACTCTTATAGTCGGCTTATTGCTGGCTTTTGTACCTATGAAGGTAAAAGCAACGCACGCAGCGGGAGCAGAGATCACGTATGTGTGGTTGCATGATTCTACCTTCCAGATATTTTACCATTTTTACCGTGACTGCCAGGGTATTCCAGAGCCTACTACGGTGGACCTGTGCTATTCG
>Ga0206886_1052_pt1 | contig 24912 bp, 18 predicted proteins | sample Alteio_BWOrgHeat_92_FD_152952 | JGI IMG/M metagenome (GOLD analysis project Ga0206886, IMG submission 152952) | Enriched cells from forest soil in Barre Woods Harvard Forest LTER site, Petersham, Massachusetts, United States - Alteio_BWOrgHeat_Nextera2 ... | reverse complement strand
TTGATGACACCGTTCACCGCAAAGTTTTCTATATAGCCCTCGTAGTCACCGTTGAAATAAAAATAGCTGAGCTTCTCTATTGCAATATTGGGATTGTCTTTAAGAGAAGGCACATATTTAATAATGCCCGCCCCTGTTGTCATCATCTTTCCATTAGTATAACTAATCTTAGTAGTATAAATATCAGGTAGCCCTTTCATTTTTATATCACCAGAAATGATAGACTTACCATCTGTTATCAGCATATGCTTAGCAGTAATATCTGCTACCGTGCCATGTGCTTCACCGCTCACTTTTAGTACAGTAGTGTATTTGCTCAGCTGTGGTGCAAAATAGCCAACGTCCCTTTCGTCTATTACTGCATCTTTCAGCTTCATATCCATCACTACGTTGGTTATGTACGATTCAAAATCCGGGAAACGTTTATAGAACATGGCATAGTAGCAATTTTTCATGCTGCTGTATTTGGTTTGCAGCATCACATTTTTGCATATAGCCAGGTTAGGAGATACGGTTACCGAGCATTTCATTTCTTTCACGGTCAGCCCGCTTCTTTCTTCTGCTGCGAGGTGATCTAATTCTGCCCGCAATGTATCGCCCAGTATATGAATATGCGAAGCATGCAGTGCAATATTTTTTACCAGCAGGTGCGTGGCGTCAAATACGCCTTTTACGGGTGTGTCTGTTGCAGACTCCAGGTCGAAATAACTTTTGTCGAGTTTAAAACTATTCAGGTTCACTACCCATTTGTCTGGGTTAAAAACTATAGTATCTACTACTTTTTGTCTGTGGCGAAGCGTGCTGTCTACCGGTCGGCCCCCTATATAATCGCGCATGTAAACGCTAACTCCCGAACCCGAAAGCTTATCGAGGTTGATGATCTTTTTATCAAAGTCTATATCATCTGCAGTCACCGTAAAATCGCTCAGGCCAAAATCCATATCGCTGCCCACCCATGCATCGTCCATATGAAAGCGCACCTGTTCCAGCGATACTTTTTTAAGATCTACCTTAATGTCACTCTGTTTTTTTGAAGATGATTTGCTGTTCAACATGTCTGCTATGAACTGGTAGTTCCATTCGCCGGATGCGCGTGTGCGATACAAATGAGCATAAGCATCGCTTAGCCCTATATAGTGCAATACCGGAATCTTATTTTTTAATATAAACCAGTCCGTTATGCGCACTTCTGCATTACCTGCGTACAGTAATGTGTCTTTGTTATGGTCCTCTATATATAAACCACGCAGTTGTATATGGTTCAGCAGGGTGAAACGTATTGATTGTATGCTGACGGTGGTTTGCAGTTTCTTTGACAATACTTCAGTGGCCTTACGGGCCATATAATTTTGCACAGGCGGCAGGCTTACTAATATATATAGTAAAAGTATAAGCCCAATTAACGACAGCCCCACATATTTTAATATCTTTAAAAACCGCTTCAGATAGCTACAATTCTGCTTTGTTACAAAAATAACCTTCCAAATTTACTTTACAGGGTTTAATTTGTTAAAGAATTTTAGTATATATACAGTATAAAAAGTGTTCCTTCGCACCCATACGTGAAAAATACCCTTTTCTGTCTTATTGCAAGTTTCTAATTTTATGATACTGGATCAAATACCTGTACATAAGATGCGCGGATTAGTAAGAAGTATATTGTCGTTTCTTTTTTTTGCGGCCATACTGGTATTAGGCTATATAAAATCAGATATCATGCTGGTTGCCTGCGGCAGCATTTTAGCCGGATATCAAATGGGTATTTTAAAACACTATCCTTTAGCCCGCGATAGAAAAAGTTAGAGCTGTCTTCTTCTTTGATTACAATTTTTACCTTTTATTATTTCTTTTTTTGCCTTCTATATGGAATGTTCCGTCCTTAAAGGGTGACTTTGCGGGTACTTATTTCACAAGGTTACTTCGTTACTCCTATCGGACTTGCCTCGCAATGACGGGCTTTTTTGATGTAAAATTGGTGCAGGTTTTTATTCTGAACAAATTGAATTGATAACTTACCCTTGCAACTGCGGTAACTTACCCTTTTATCTGTGGTAGCTTACCAGAATCTTTGAGTGCAACTAATTGATAATTATGGAGTGATATATGGAGGTGTAATTACGGGGGTTTTTTGAAGAGAATTTCGAGAAATCGGTATGGGGTTTGAGTTATTGTTTGAAGATTGTAATAAAATGCGTTTCTTGTAGCATGCGGTCTAAGTATTTAATACCTGTATTACTTTTTATCTCTATTATTTCCCAAGCACAAACCGGTAAGGATGAAAAGGCAGCTATGAAGTTTGCTGATAAAGTATTAACTACGGGTATGCATCATTTCAGTGTACTAGATATAGATGCAAGTGATGATTATAAGGCGTTATTGTTGCGTTTTCAAAAAGCAGTTAGTGAAAATAAGGATTGGTTTATAAATTACACAAAAGAACATGCTAAAGAAAAATCACTACCATATGATAAAAGATTAGGTCTGAGTGAGTCAGAATATCAACAAATGACAAAGCTGATCTTAGATAAGCAAAAGTTTAAGGTTGTAAAAAAAGTAGAGTTGGAAATAATAAAGCGAGATGGTATGATACAATTTAAAGGAGAATACCCCTTTGTGTTTTTTGACAAAATTGTTTTTAATCTTAATAGCCCCAAACTTTTTATAGGAGAGCAAACTATTCCTTATTACATGTCTATAGATTCGAAGACAAATTCATCTATAGGAGAATGGAAAGGCTATGGCTGGAAATGGGAAGAAGGTAGTGCGGAAAATGCATTTGATCAACATTTGAATTATTCGTTGGTACAAATATCTGTTGGCAAAACATTAGATGGAAAAATATTGCTCGGTACTAAATTTATATATATCGAAGCCGGGCAACAAAAAGTAAGCAGTGATATTTTAGGATTTTTGGAATAAAGCTTTGGAATGATATGAATTAATAATGGCTTTTAGATATGTATAAGTACTCTTTTGTTACCATAGCTTTCAGACGTTCACCCTCTCAAATCAGCTATTTCAACAATGTGAACTGAATTATCCACATTCCTGTATTCAGCCCCTAAAATCGGCTCTTGAGTAGTAAATTTGTAAACAGTATATATAACTAAATATTACAAAGTATTTGACAATGCAATTTACCTATTACGGACATGCCTGCTTTGCTTTAGAGACCATGGGCAAAAAATTGCTGTTCGACCCTTTTATCACAGGCAACCCCCTGGCTAAGCACATAGATATTGATGCCATAGCAGCAGATTATATTTTAGTATCCCATGGGCATGGCGATCATGTAGCTGATTTGGTGAATATAGCAAAAAGGACAGGGGCTATGGTAATAGGTGTCTACGAAATAGTGGGTTGGGTGCAACAACAAGGTGTGGAAAAAACACACCCGATGAATTTTGGGCCGTATAATTTTGAATTCGGCAAATTGCGGTTTACACCTGCTGCACATAGCAGCGCTTTACCAGACGGGTCTAATGGTGGTAATCCGGGTGGTTTTCTGATAGATAATGATGAGGGTAATTTTTATTATAGTGGTGATACCAGTTTGTGTATGGACCTGCAATTGATTCCTCATTATGCAAAATTAAATGTGGCTGCATTGCCTATTGGCGGTAACTTTACTATGGACGTGGATGATGCGGTAATGGCGGCGCAGATGATACAGTGCAAAAAAATAATCGGTGTTCATTACGATACTTTTCCGGCGATAATCATTGATAAAGAAACGGCAAGGGAAAAATTTATGGCAGCAGGATACGAATTGCTCTTGCCTGCTATCGGAGAAACCATTAGTTTGTAAAATAAATAGCGGGAACTTAATATAGAGAATGGCAAAAATTATAGCAATAGCAAATCAGAAAGGTGGAGTAGGCAAGACCACAACAGCAATAAATGTTGCTGCCAGCCTTGCTGTGCTGGAATACAAAACATTATTGGTAGATGCCGACCCGCAGGCCAACAGCACAACTGGCAACGGTTTTGATCTGAAGAATATACAACTCAGCCTCTATGATTGCATGGTGAATGATACACCTGTGCAGCAGGCAATACTCGCTACCGAAACTCCTAACCTGAGTTTGATACCATCGCATTTAGATCTGGTGGGTGCTGAAATAGAATTGATCAATCACCCCAGCCGTGAGCATGTAATGAAAAAAATACTGGAGCCGCTGGACGCGATGTATGATTTCATTATCATCGATTGTTCGCCTTCGCTGGGTTTGATCACTATTAATTCGCTCACCGCTGCAGGCAGCGTGATGATACCGGTGCAGTGCGAGTATTTTGCGTTAGAAGGTTTGGGCAAATTGCTGAACACGATAAAGATTGTGCAGACACGCATTAACGACAAACTGAAAATAGAAGGTATATTAATGACGATGTACGACGGGCGTTTGCGTTTGTCGAACCAGGTGGTAGAAGAAATAAAGAACCATTTTGGTGAGCTGGTATTTAATACCATCATTCACCGTAATACACGTTTGGGCGAGGCTCCCAGCTTTGGCAAACCTGTTTTGCTCTATGATGCGGAAAGCACAGGTTCTATCAACTATCTGAATCTTGCCAAAGAAATATTGCAGAAAAACAATCTTACCAAAATAAAGAACGAGGATAAAATTTTTGAGGAGCATGTCTCAGATAAATAAAAAACAGGAATTAGGTAAGGGCATTCGTGCCTTGCTGAATACGATAGATGAAGAGCTGAAAACCAGCACTGGCGCTGTACCTGCTGCTTCTGGAAACAATGTTGGTTCTATTATGCGTGTGCCGGTGGAGCAGGTAGTAGTGAATCCCAAACAACCACGTCGTGATTTTGATGAACAGGCATTGAAAGAACTTTCAGAAAGTATACAGCTCCACGACGTTATTCAACCGATAACTGTGGTGCGCATCAACCCGGGTAAATACCAATTGATATCAGGCGAGCGCCGTTTGCGCGCAAGCAAAATGGCCGGGCTGAAAGACATACCCGCTTATATACGCACGGCAGATAGCCAGCAAATGCTGGAAATGGCTTTGCTCGAAAACCTGCAGCGTGAAGATCTGAATGCTATGGAAATCTCTGTAAGCTATCAGCGCCTGATGGAAGAATGTGGACTTACGCAGGAACAAGTAGCAGAGCGTATGAAGAAAGAGCGCAGCACAGTTGCTAACTACATACGCCTCGCCAAGTTGCCGCCGGATATACAGAATGCTATACGCGAAGGAAAATTAAGCATGGGCCATGCACGTGCTATATTAGGATTGGACCAGGTAGATCAGCAATTATATGTCTATCGTGAAACGCTGGAGAAAACTTTGTCAGTAAGGCAAGTAGAACAACTGGTGAAGAATATGCTGGAGGAAAGAATGCCTGCATCTAAAACGGCATCAACGAAAACAGGATTACCACCTTCTTACAAACGCATAGAAGATAATATGGCTTCGCATTTTTCTACAAGAGTAAAGCTGGAAAGAAAGAAAGATGGCAACGGGGTGGTGCATATAGAATTTTACAGTGATGGGGACCTGGAGCGCATTATGGACAAAATGAAATTGTAATGATAGAGGATTGGGAGAAACGGTCTAAAGAGCAGCAAAAAGCTTACAAGCGCTTATTGGAGAAGGGCAATAAGAATAAAATACTCAAAGCCTTGCCGGTGCTACATGAAGAAGCATTTAGTAAAATTGATTGCCTCCAATGTGCCAATTGTTGCAAAAATTATTCTCCCCGTTTTAAAAATCCCGATATCAGGCGCATAGCAAAGGTGATGAACATGAAGGAAGGCGCGTTCATTGATAAATACCTGAGGCTGGATGAGGAGGGCGATTATGTGGTAAAGCAAAGCCCATGCTCTTTTCTGGGCGCTGATAATGACTGCAGTATTTATGAGGACAGGCCAAGTGATTGCCGTCGATATCCATATACAGATGAAGATGTATTTCTAAAGCGCGTGAACCTGACTTTGAAGAATTCCACTATCTGTCCGGCAGCATTTACTGTACTGGAAAAATTATTGACGATGGATGTTTAGCGTATATACACGCCGCCTGGGTTGAACAGTGTACCCAGCGAATCGAGTACGCGGGCTGTATCTCTCCTGTTAGTTCTTACTGTCATTACAACAGAATACTTCAGCGAATCTTTTGTTTCAATATGCACATTGTTGCCTTTGCTCTTCAGCGCTTCTAGACTTTCGTTAGCTTTTCCCAGGTTGTAGAAGTTTTTGAGCACCACGTTATACTTGTACACTCTTGGCTTTGTGGTAACAGCAGGGGTCACAACAGGTTGAGTGCTGGCAGTATCTTTCTTTACTGTATCAACAGGTGATGCAGGTGCTGCTATAGGTAGGTGATTAGCAACTGTGTCCTTAGGTTGATCGTCTTGTGTAGAAATAAAGATAGCTGTTTGCTCCAGGTACATATCGTATATGTATATGCCGCTGCCAATAAGTATGGCCAGCAACGCGATTGCTAATAACACTTGCTGCCATGTAGTTTTCTTTTTTGTCTCGGGCAAAACAGTTTCAATCGTGGAGATGCCGGTAAAAGCAGATGGCAGGGACGTGGGTATGTATTGTAGTTCGGCGCTGGTGGTAAAATGTACTTTCCCATTCATACGTATGAACTTGCCGGTATGTGGTATTATTACCTCTTGTCCCGCATCCAGCGCTGCTTTTGCAGAAGTTGTAAAATTATGGATGGCGTTAAACACATTCGATAAGCTGGTATGTTCATTAGTTGCAATGAAATTGGCAAGATCATCGGGTGTTTGTGTATGCTCAAGCTGTATATCGGCCCTGCTAGCATGCAGCAGTTGTCCGTCGAAACGAGCGGGTTGTTCGCGCAAACGCAAAGTGCCCAGCCCTTCTACATAGCAGGAGTGGTTCTTCATTAAAAACAAACCGATATACCTCGCAATATTCATGCTGTTGTGTCGCTGTATTTAAGTAATGGCTGCTAAAATAGGAAGGTAGTGCTGAATATTAAAATTTAAGGCGTACGCCCCCAAAAATATTAAATCCGTATGAGGCATATCCCAGCCAGCGTTCGTTCTTATTATTCAGCAAGTTATTGGCCTGAACAAATACTGACAGGCGGTTAATAAAGTTATATTCAGAATAAAAACCAAGGTCAAGTGTATTATTGAGCGCTACTGTTTTGCCGGTACTGTCAACGGCATTGATACCCCCTAGTACATTGAAATAGGCTGTGATATATAGTTCTTTTACAGGACGATAAGATACGCTGCCTTTTATGCGTTGGGTAGGTACATGCCATGTCTGGGGCAATGTGCCATTGCTAAAGCTAAAAGAAGTAATGCTGAGGTCGGCAGAAAAAGTATTACCTACCTGGTATTTGGCTGCAAGCAGTATAGAGGTTGCATTCAGTTGGCTGTCGTACACTACATCGAAGTGTTTGGGGTCGGCAAAGTCGTTGACAAAGAGTGGCATTTGGTCATACTGCCAAAAACTGATGCGCCCTGTAAGTGTAATGTGTGGCCCCAGCCCGAGGTTTACATTGCCAAACACTTCATTGCTGCGCGTTTGCGCGATGGTGTATAACGGGCTCAAATAGGGGTTCTCGGTGCTAAGTTGTTGGTAACTGTTTTGTATCAAAGCGCCTTTCCACCCTGCACTAATAACAAATGGCCCGGATGGTATTTTGTATGCAGCGGCAATATCGGGGAGTATATAGCTTTTGTCTTTACCGGCGGTAGGGCATATATAAGCATGAGCGCTGATAGCATCTTTATGAAATTCTATACCGGGTGAAAACTGGAATATGTTGTTGGTTGTAGAGGCAGAAGCGATCTTGTTTTGAGTGACAGTAGCATTAACAGATGCTTTTAATTGTATAGTGGTATCAAGCGCATAAGATACAGGTACGGTTATATATAGTGTGCCTTCTGATAGCGTTGTATTGTTGTTTGTACCTGAATATGAACTGAAAAATATACCGGGAGCGTAGTTAAATAAGGCTTCGTCCGTATTGCGCATATCCACACCTGCACGCACGCCTGTGTAAGTTTGTATCACCTGGCCTGCATCGTATTGGTATATAGCATGATCATAACCATAATCGTAAAACTGGTTTCTTAAAAAGCTGAGAGTAGGGCGCCATAATTTGTCTTTACCATACACGGTGCCCGATATTTCTCCGTCCAGCAACCATGTTTGCATATTGGCAATATCGCCTTTTTGTGAAAGGCTGCGCAAGTGAACAATGCCATCGCCAGGTGTATTGAAAATGTTTTTGCCTTTTGAATCTTCGCCATAATCAAATAAGAGGGTAGAAAGATTGCCGCCACCCAGCTTTAGATAATGGTTATACTCATTTACAGAACTGTCTTTGCCCAGTGCTAATGGCCGCAGCGGAGTAGAGTTGTAAGTGTATAAGAGTGTTTGTTGAGGCACATCATAGGTAAATACAGGATGCGTGGTATCTGCCGGCGGAAGAATTGGATGCAGAACAGGCTTGGGGTTTTGTTTTATTTCCGGCTGGTAAGATTGGGTTATTTCAATAGTATTGTTTTTTATTACTGTGTCAGCATTTTGTGCAAACGCATTCATTGTAATAAAAACCAGTGCTATGATCAATATGTTTTGTATGCGGCTCATTGGTCTTCCAGCTTGCTTTTTTGCTTCTCTGCTTTCTTTACTTTTTCTAATTTTTTGATGGCTTCGTCTTTCAGATCAGGTATTTTTGTGTTTTTTACAACGCTTTGCAAAGTAGCCTTCGCATTGAAGTAATCTTTTTCTTTAGTCAGTATGTCAGCTAGCAGTATATATGATTTTACGATCCAGTAATCATAGCCACCAGATAATTTGATATTATTATTGGCAGCAGATTCGGCGTCTTTTAATTTGTCCTGCCTATAGTATATGTTTGCAATGGCATACCGCGCTTCAGGAGCCGCTGCGCCGAATTTGGTATTGTCTAATTGCCTGTAGATGTTCAGGGCGTCTTCTTCTTTATTGGTTACTTGCAAGGCTTTAGCTTTATACAACATAGCTTCGCCCATACTTGCATCATCCACACCCGGGAAGTTGATCAGGGTATCTGCATAATTAATTGCTTCGGGGTACTTCTTCGAATCAAAATGTGTTTGAACGAGCCCTTTGTATGCATCTTTTAATTTGTCCTGGCTCATGGCGCTATTGCGCAGCATCTTATAATATGTTAGGGCTGCATCGTAGTTCTTTTGTGAGTAGGTTATGGTTGCTGCACGCAATGCACTGTTTTCAGAGAAATCGTTCCAGGCATACTGCAATACAGTATCATAGTCAGATAACGCATCAGCATAATTCTTTAATTGGTAATTACTCTCTGCACGGTAATAATGCGCTTTTAGAGTAAATATGCCTTTGGGATAAGAATGAAGATATAGTGTGAAAGAAGTTTTGGCCTTATTCCAATCTGATGATGCGAATTGTGATTCTGCAGCTGAATAATAAGTAGAGTCCATTTCAGTACTATCGCCGGATTGCATGTTATTATGACGCAGAAAATCGTTGTAGACCTCAGGTTGGCCCAACTGGATGTAAATGCTTTTAATGGCATCGAGTGCGGCAGGCACATCGTCGAAAGAAGGATATTCTGTAACCACATGCTTGTAGGCTTCAATTGCTTTTTCCATGTTGTTGGTCTGCTGGTAAGCAAAAGCGATCTTCACCCATGCCCGGGCAGCAAAGGCACGTGCATCTATATTTTCGGTAAGTGGTTGTAATACAGGGATAGCAGCAGCATATTTGTTCTCATCTATATATTCAAGTGCTAATTCATAGCGTGCACTATTTGCAAATTTTGAAGTGGGTACAGCGCTCACCAATGATTGCAACAAGGCTATTTTATCTGCTTTCTTTCCCTGCAACCCCAATAATTTACTTTTCTGGAATCTTGCATAGTCTGCATCTGCACCTCCTGAAGTAATGATCTGGTCATACAGGCTGATAGCTTTTGCATAATCTTTTTGCATGAACACAGCATCTGCTTCACGCACCGTTGCAACTTCCGAAGAGGTAGTGTCTTCTGATTCAGTAGTTTTTGCATGATTAAAAGAAGCCTGCGCATATGGGAAGTCATTCTGTTCCATGGATGCATAACCAATGTTCAGGTAAGCGTGTTGCGCTGTAGCGGCAGTAGATATATGCTGTATTGTTTCTTTGTTTTTATTGTCATTCAGAAATTCCTGTGAGTATTTTATAGCATCGTGATAGTTGTGCAGCTTATAAGATACTTCACCTTTCCAGAAACTGGCAACAGCTATATAATTTTCATCTACAGGTGTTTGCAAGGAAAGCGTAAAGAAGCTATCCGCTTTTTTTATGTCTCCTTTTTCGTACATCTGTATGGCATATCCGTAGGTTACCTTTTGATATACCTTCTCAAACTGTTTGTTCTTTTTCTCCACTGCATCTATATGATCTAGCGCTTCTGCGTAGTCGCCGGTTTTTATAAGAAGATCTGATAATAAAGTTTTTGCTTCGTCGCGGTATTTGGAAGCAGAGTATGCAGATAAAAGGTTGTTGAGCTGGTTGACTGCATCATCGTTATAGCCCATTTCGTAAGAAAGACGAGCATATAAGATCATAGATGCCTCCTGCTGGCCGGGATTGAAGGGCATTTCCGCACATAACCCTAAAGCATTGCGGGCGCTTTTCTTATCATTTGTTTTCAGATAGCAATCGCTTAAGAGGTACATGGATGTTTGCCCAAGAGAGTCGCGGGTATTGCTGAGCTGTTTGAATTTACTGATAGCATTATCCCATTGGCTTTCTTTATAATAGCAATAAGACATCTCATACAGATCTTCTTTTCTTATTTTATCTGTATGGTCGTAGTAGTATTCAAAATAGGGGAGGGCTTCGTCGTATTTCTGAACTTCGAACAGGCATTGGGCCGCCAGTAAATGCAATTCATTATCATAATATAATTTGTCTTTAGATGCTATTAATTCTTTTGTATAGTCCAAAGCTTTTTGACGTTCGGAAGTGTAATAGTATATCTCGGCAATATAATAAGGGACAATATTTCTGTATTGAGGCAATGCTTTTATCCTGTCGAAGCTTTGTAATGCATCTTTATAATTGTTTTCATTATAAGCGAGTAAGCCATAATAATAATTTCCTGCAGAATAATATTTACCTTCTTTTAATTCTTTTATGGTTGCCAATAAGGGCTCTGCTCTGTCGAATTGTTTAGTGCTGAAATAACAATAAGCTAGTTCGAATTTCTCATCTATGATTTCCCTATTGTTCAGATTGCTTACACCTGCCATTTGATAATAAGTGATAGCATCTTCGAGGCGATTGTGTGAAAAATAGTATTGTCCCAGGTCGTAGGCTATCCTTTCACAGCGCGCCTTGTCAGAACTATGTTTAATTACTAACATAGCAGAGTCGGCACAACTCATAGCGTTGGACCTTATTAAAGAGGAATATAAATAGTATCTCACCTCATCAGCTTCGGCGTTTTGTGCAGCATTTATAGCTAGTGGCGAAATGTTTAAATAATTGCGTGCGCAAGTAGTAGCCAGTCTGTAATTGCCCTGTGCATATTGCTCTTTGGTAAGCAATAGCCATTTGTTATGCACGAGTTCTGCATTATGAATCTGCGCAGATGTGGAGAGTGCAGTACATATGCTTAGAACTAAGCAGTAAAAATAACAGGTAAGTTGTTTATAATTTTTATGCCAAAGGCTCATGCTACTAAAAATGTAACGTCAGGTTCGCGCTTGGGAATAAAGGTAATTGATAAACGCGTGTATTTGTTAACCGATTTACATAGAAAATATTGTTACGATCATAATCATTTAAAACACTAACCGTAGCATCGAGTTTAGTATTGTTTTTTAAGGTAAATATTTTTTTCGCTGATACATCCAACCTGTGATACCAGGATAAACGGCCTGCATTTATTTCATTTGAATATAAAATACCAATTGTACCGGCCTGGGTTAAGCCATTGGTAGCTATACCATTTGCCGTTGGATTTGAGGATTCATAAAATCCTTGTGTTTGTGTAAAAGGAAAAGGGGAGCCGAGATTGAAACGGGCAGACAATTCCCAATCTTTTTTGTGGCCGGCAGTATAAGAGCCAACAAAATTTATGTTCAACCGGCGATCGAATGGAGCAGGATATGTTTGCTTATTACCATCAGGACCTAAATTGGTGTAATTAACCGATTGGTAAGATACGACTGACCATATATATATGCGGTTATAATTGTACTTGGCAGAAAGGTCTACACCATATGCTTTTCCTGATCCTGCAATAAAGTTCGGGTCTGTATCTAATAGTTTATCTCTATTTAATATTATATCCTCACTAAAAACTTTCATCCATGGTTCCAGGTTCAATTCCACGTTGTTAATATCCACTTCAATGCCGGTAAGTAAATGATAGGCAGTTTGAAGGTTTGAGTTAACATTATTCCCATCAGGATTTTTAACTGTTTCATCCGGACTCAACAGAAATCCGGTGAAGAAGTTAACTATATCGCGGTCGCCTTTAGTGCTGATGATATCCTGTGTATATATACCCGCAGCTGCCTTTAGACGAACATTTTCGGAAATATTATATTTGACGCCAATGCGCGGCTCAGGTGATACTTTTGACAATTCTGAATAATACTGAAAGCGGACGCTGGGTTCCATAATAAATTTATCACTGAAGTCTTTTCTCCAGGTGAAATATAAACCCGCTAATGTATTTTGACGGTCGAGTGACGTAGGTACATTAAAACCATTATAATAATTTAATGAAGTATGAAAGCCACTTACTTCAAGTCCGTACTTTACTTCACTATAGCCGGGCAGGTAATTGGTAAAATTAAGACCCGTTTCAAAACCATTGATGCCGCTACCGCGTGGTAAAAAGCCATATTCATTATCAGTTATATTATACTTTGAATAGGCAAACTTACCATCTATTAATGTGGATGAACCCGAAGGAGAAATAATGAAGGTTGTTCCGGCACCTACTGCCTGCCAGCTAAAATCGGCCGTGGTTGCATAGGTAGCAGGATCGAGCAATTTTGCGTCGTCGTTAAAATTAAAACCAAATATGTTGAACTTGCTACCATTGTCGCCATTCACAGTTATTTTCCCATACACATCAGTAAAGGTATAAGGTAAACCACTTTTGAAAGGTTCACCCAGGCCTCCATATATTGATTTTGAAGTTTGGTCAAGGAAGCAATCTTTTACAGAGAGTACATAAGTAATACTTGCGCCGTTATCTCTTGTTGGTTTTACAATAGGTCCATCCAATACGGCTCTTGCCATTAATGGCGATATGGAAAGTAGTCCGCTTGTATGATTTTTGTTGCCGTCAACAGTATGTACCTCCATCATGGCAGATGTGCGGTTGCCATACTCAGCATTAAATGCAGCTGTTTGCACATCTACGTTTCGTATGGTTTCCGTTTCGAACACGGAGAACAAACCAATAGAGTGAAACGGATTGTAAATAGTAACACCATCTAATAATATACCGGTTTGCGCAGGTGAACCACCACGAATATATAACTGCCCACCCTGGTCGCCTGTAAATACAACCCCCGGTACTACTTGTAAGAACTGAGTAACATCAGGCTCGCCACCTGTGCTGGGTAATAATTTTATATCGCGTGGGGCGATTGTTGTAGTACCTGCATCTATATGTGTTATTTTTTCTGTTTTTTTAGCATTTATTTCCACATCACCCAACTGCACCTCTCTTTCATGTATAAATAATTTTTCTGTTGCTACCTGGCCTGCTTTTACTGTAACAGTAACTGTAGCAGAATCATAACCTAATTGAGTAGTAGATATTGTATAGGTGCCGGGAGCCAACTGGCTGATAGTAAAGTAACCATTCACATCGGTTTGGCCGCCCAACTTAGTTCCTAATAAACGAACATTTATATATATCATTGGTTCGCCTGTTTTTTTATCGTAAACGAACCCTTTTATAGCACCGGTTGTTTGGGCTAAAGTACTTATGGAAATGAGAAGCAATACAATAACGAGGCCTATGCCTTTTATTCGCATGGGGTATATGTTTAAATAATTTAAAATTTTGGCGTAAAGACGATAATGATGTTATGAACTTTGGTAAAGACGGACAAAGATAGGGAATACCCTATAGCAGCCCAACTGGCAATGAAAGTTTTTGACATTATATATAGTAAAAATAAATGCCATTTTCTATTCATTAAATCAAAATGGTAAATGCTTATATTGGTGGTATGAAACGAAGTTCCACCCGTCTTATATAAAAATTAAAAGATACCAGATGAAAATATTTTCCGGTGCACAAATAAAAGCTTGCGATGCTTATACAATACATACGCAGGGTATCACCTCTACGGAGCTGATGGAACGTGCAGCAGAAAGGTCAACAGGGTGGATGATGCATCATTTTTCAAAAGATGTTCTTTTTATAGTATTGTGTGGTAGTGGCAATAACGGAGGCGACGGGCTTGCAATAGCAAGGCAACTGCACTATTCGGGATATGGCGTAAAATCTTTTTTATTGCCATTTGGTGAACTATCAGCAGATTGCAGTGCTAACCTGCAAAGATTAAAAAACATTGATCCGGAACTCGTCACTGAAATAGATCCGGGAAGTTTGATAGCAGATATTCCTTCTCATATTGTTATCATAGATGCTATACTGGGCACAGGATTGAACAGGCCTGCGCAAGGTTGGATAGAGAATTTCATCAGGCATATCAACCAATTACCCAACACAAAAATTGCCATTGATATACCCAGCGGGTTGCCCGCAGATAATGTGCCGGGAGAAAATGCGGCAGTAATAAAAGCAGATCATACTTTAAGTTTCCAGTTTTATAAGCGTAGTTTTCTGCATCCGGAAACCGGAATTTGTGTTGGCACTACTCATATACTTGATATTGGCCTTGCAGCAGCTTATATAAAAGCTACGCATACCCATTATCATACTATAGACAAAGAAACAGTAACTAATATTTATAAACCACGTGATCCTTTTAGTCATAAAGGGAGTTATGGAAATGTATTATTGATTGGAGGTAGTTTTGGTAAGATGGGTGCTATTTCTCTCAGCACTAAAGCTGCATTGCGCGCCGGGGCGGGATTGGTCACCGCATTGGTACCACAGTGTGGATACGAGATCATACAAACATACGTACCCGAAGCCATGTGCAGAACTAATGGCGAAAGGCAGATAGAAAAAATAACCGAGTGGCAAAACGCAACAGCTATCGGCATAGGGCCGGGTTTGAATACGGTTACTAATACAGCACGCGCATTTGAAGATTTTATAGACGCGTGTAAACAACCGGTTGTAATAGACGCGGACGCACTGAATCTATTAGCAAAACAACATGATCTTTTAGCTAAGATACCGGCTGATTCTATTTTAACACCACATCCTAAAGAGTTTGAACGCATTTTTGGTGCAGCAGCAGACAGCATGATGCAACTGGAGCAGGCAAGGGCACAGGCCATGCGGTATAATATATATATCGTATTGAAGGGACATAATACTGCAATAGTTACACCCGAAGGTGATTGCTGGTATAATACAACAGGCAATGCAGGTATGGCAACCGGTGGCGCGGGTGATGTATTGACAGGTGTTATAACCAGTTTGCTTGCGCAAGGGTATACTCCTAAAGAAGCTGCATTATTAGGTGTTTATTTGCACGGCATGGCGGGAGATTATGCTGCTGCCAAATCTTCGCAGGAAGCAATGATAGCAGGAGATATTATTAAAAATCTCGGGAAAGCATTTCAATTCATAAGAAGCTGACACTTATTTAAAGAAATTCATATCCTATATCCTTACGGTAATATTTTCCTTCGTATTCAATCAATTCTGCGTTTGAATAAGATGTAGCTAAAGCCTCTTTTATATTATTACCCAATGATGTGATGGCTAATACTCTGCCGCCGTTTGTAACAATCTCGTTTTCTTTTTTTGTAGTCCCTGCATGAAACAAAATACTGTTTTGTACTTTTTCAAATCCTGTCATTATCCTGCCTTTGGGATAATTACCCGGGTAGCCTTCTGAAACCAACATAACCGTGCATGCAGTGCGTGCATCATGTTGGGGAATTGCTTCGTTTAATTTACCCTCTTTCATTTTTACTAACAGATCTACCAGGTCGTTTTGTAAACGGGGCATTACAACTTCGGTCTCAGGGTCACCCATACGGCAATTATATTCTATTACATAAGGATCACCATTTACTTTGATAAGACCGATGAAAATAATTCCTTTGTAAGTAATATTTTCTTTTTGCAATCCATTTACAGTGGGTTCTACTATCTGCTGAATTACTTTTTTCATGAAATTGTTATCAGCAAATGGTACGGGTGAAACCGCCCCCATGCCGCCGGTATTAGGGCCGGTATCACCTTCGCCTATACGTTTATAATCTTTTGCTTCAGGCAATAAAATATAATGGGTGCCATCAGTCATTACAAATACCGAAAGCTCTATACCGTCTAAAAATTCTTCAACCACTACTTTTTTGCTTGCATCTCCAAATTGTGATTCTTTGATCATGGCAGTAAAAGCTTCAACAGCTTCATTTGTTGTTTGGGCTATTACTACGCCTTTCCCAGCCGCAAGGCCATCTGCCTTTAATACTATTGGAAGAGCATGTTGCTTTAAGTAATTAATGCCTTCTTCAAAATTTGCTTCTGTAAATTCTCTATATGCGGCTGTCGGAATATGGTGTCTTTGCATAAACTTTTTAGAAAATGCTTTACTGCCTTCCAGTTGTGCACCTTCTTTTGATGGGCCTGCAACAAATATGTGACGAAGTGCTGAATCGTTTTGAAAAAAATCATAGAATCCTGCCACCAATGGATCTTCCGGGCCGGAAAAAACAATATCAATTTTATTATCGAGACAGGTTTTTTTGATCGCTTCAAAGTCCATTACCGATAATGTAATATTTGTACCGTATTGTGCAGTGCCGGGATTGCCGGGTGCAATAAATAAATTTTTACAAAGCGGGCTTTGTTGCAGTTTCCATGCAATAGCAGATTCGCGGCCACCGGAACCCAACAGTAAAATATTATATGAAGGCATGAATCGGGTGATTTTGGTGCAAAAAAACAAAAATTGAAGGCATAGCTCAAAAAAATTATTATTTTGGCGGACTAAGCAATATTACAACATGAGCGAATTAAATATGCAAGCGCCACGTAAAGGCCACCCTAAAGGGCTTTGGGTACTTTTTGGAACTGAAATGTGGGAAAGGTTCAACTTCTACGGTATGCGGGCACTGTTAGCCCTTTTCCTGGTTAACTCGTTGATGATGAAAGAAGCTAATGTATCCATAATATATGGTGCGTTTTTAGGGCTCTGTTATTTAACACCTATGCTGGGTGGCTTTATTGCTGATAAATACCTGGGCAATCGCAACTGCATATTGATGGGAGGCTCCATGATGGCAATTGGGCAATTGTTGCTTTTTACAAGCGCCAGCATCTTTGGCACCAGCCTGCCAACAGCTACCACTATCATGTGGGTTGCTTTAGGTATATTAATATTTGGTAACGGTTTCTTCAAACCTAATATATCATCTATGGTGGGTAGCCTGTATCCTAAGCAGGAAAAAAGCAAATTGGATACAGCATTTACGATTTTTTACATGGGCATCAACCTGGGTGCGCTGATGGGACAGTTTATATGCCCGATCATCGGCGATGTGAAGGATGCTAATGGCGTGCGCGATATTCATGCTTTCAAATGGGGTTTTCTTGCAGCCGGTATTGCGATGACATTAGGAACATTAGTATTCCTGTTCCTGAAAAACAAATATGTACGTACACCTGAAGGAAGACCAATAGGGGGATTGCCTTCTAAAAGAGAAGCAGCTGACTATGAAGAAGGTGAGGCTCAGCAAGCTCATTTTACATCCAGGGCGATAGCATTTGCTTTTGTGACATTAGCCGCATTGTTTTGTGTTTTTTATTTTGGTATCGGCCTTAATTTGATCTACTCATTTATTTATTCAAGTGGTCTTACATTGGCAGGGTTGATATTAAGTGATAAATCGTTGACGAAAGTAGAAACTCAAAGGGTATTGGTTATCTATATAGTTTCTTTCTTTGTTATCTTCTTCTGGGCTGCATTTGAGCAAGCCGGTTCATCGCTCACATTTATTGCAGACAATCAGACAGACAGGCATTTCCTCGGATGGCTGATACCGCCTTCCATGGTGCAGATATTTAACGGGATATTTGTAGTTACACTGGCGGTGCCTTTCAGTATGTTTTGGGATTATTTGAGAAAGCGCGGCAAAGAGCCTATCTCACCTGTGAAGCAGGCTTTTGGTTTGGCATTGATGGCGCTGGGTTATTTCATTATATCTCATAATGTAAAAGACCTGGGCAATTCAGGATTGCTGGCTGTTAAGTGGCTGATATTGCTGTATATGATACATACCTGTGGTGAGCTTTGTTTATCACCGATCGGCCTTTCGTTAGTAGGTAAGCTGGCCCCTAAACGTTTTGCTTCTTTATTGTATGGTGTGTTCTTCTTGTCAAATGCTTCGGGCTATGCATTAGCAGGCACCTTAGGCTCTATACTGCCGCCAACGGGTGATAAATTTGAAAAAGCAAGCAAGCTGGGTATTGATCTGCAAGCTGTATTGAACAAAACAATAACACCGACTGCAGAACAATTGAAAATACTAAAGGACAACCTGATCTCGTCTGAGTATCCGAAGTTTGTAGGTTTTACTATTCATAACCTGTACGAGTTCTTCACTGTATTTGTTGTATTGTGTGGCGTAGCATCAATTGTGCTTTTCATGCTTACACCCAAGCTGAAGAAAATGATGCACGGTGTGCGCTAAATAAAAATATTTTAATGGAGCCCTCCGCCTAAGACGGAGGGCTTTTTTTGCCCGGGATAGAAAATGGGGGAATAAAAAATAAAGACTATTTTGGCAATAATAAAATATAAACATGGAACCTGAACAGCATATGTCTATATCCCCCGATGCGGCTTCTTTAGAAGCGATACAGAATTTTAGAGGCAAATTTCCAAAGCAGATATGGTTGCTCTTTATGAGTGAAATGTGGGAGCGTTTTTGCTTTTATGGTATGCGCGGTATGCTTACGGTTTTCATGGTGTCCAGACTTTTTCCAACATTGGTGAATAAGGATGCCGTAGCCAATTTACAATATGGCGCCATACAGGCTTTTGTATACGCGTTCACATTTATAGGCGGTTTGTTTGCGGATAAAATATTAGGCTTTCGTAAGTCTTTGTATTGGGGCGGATTGATGATGATAATAGGCAACTTTATTATTGCTGCTTCTCCTGAAAAATTCTTTTATATAGGCATTTGTTTCTCCATTATAGGTACAGGGTTCTTTAAGCCCAACATATCTACAATGGTCGGCTTTTTATATAAAGAAGGAGACCCAAGAAGAGACGCAGGTTTTGGATTGTTTTATTCCGGTATTAATATTGGTGCATTGCTGGGTGGTATATTGATGGTATGGGTAGGTAAAGACTATTCATGGAGCCTGGCATTTGCTTTAGCGGGTATAGTAATGATCATCAGTTTGTGCACATTTGTATTCACCCAGAGAAAATTAGGCCCGATAGGAATATCTCCTCTGCATCCGGATATGCCAAGGTCTAAAAGAAGAGGGTATGAAATGGCTGTGTATATCGGTTCATTAATATCGCTGCCATTGATATTGTTGTTGGTGAAGAACACTAACTATACGGATATGTTCATGTATATAGTGGGGCCTGTGGCGTTGCTATATGTCTTTTACGAAATGACAAAATATTCTGCTGCTGAAAGGAAAAAACTAATAGCGGCGCTGGTGTTTATTATTTTCTCCATTTTCTTTTGGGCTTTTTACGAACAGAGCGGCGGCTCTTTAAGCTTATTTGCACTGTATAATCTGCATGATAAATTATTGGGCATACCTATTGACCCGAATGTGGTGAATAATAGTTTCAATTCTGTATTTATTATCATCTTCAGCCCGATAGTAGGTATTATATGGCTGGCTATGAGCAGGAAAAAAATAGAACCTAATACACTTATCAAGTTTGGCCTGGGTTTTCTGTTTCTCGCAGGCGCATTTTATATTTTTTATGCCACACGTTTTTTTGCAGATGCAGATGGTAAAACGTCGCTGAATGTTTTTACGATAGCTTATTTTGTTATTACGTTCGGAGAGCTTTGTTTATCGCCGATCGGTTTGTCTATAATGACCAAATTGTCCCCCAAGCCCATGCAGGGACTGATGATGGGTATGTGGTTCCTGGCAAGTGCATACGGTCAGTATGCGGCGGGTTTGTTGGGTGCAGGTATGTCCGTAGCCAAAGAAAATGCTACTGCCACTGAAAAACTGATAGCATTTACTGATGGCTATAAACAGTTAGGCATTTATGCTTTGGTATTAGGTATAGTGCTTATTGCCATTTCGCCAATAGTAAAAAAGCTGATGCAGGAGGTGCATTAAACTTTTTGTAAATTGCTATAACAAACCAGTCGTATGCCATCTAAAAAATCTTCAAACGTTCCTGCCGAAAAATTAGCCTTATTAGAGAAGCTTGTTGAAGCGATTCCCGGTGTAGAAAAGAAAGGAGATACCATACCTTATACTTCCCTGAACGGGCATATGTTCTCCTATTTATCAAAAGACGGTACCTATGCCTTGAGGCTACCTGAAAAAGAAAGAGAGCCCTTTTTAAAGAAGTATAAAACAAAATTGATGGAAGCGTATGGCATAGTACAGAAAGAATATGTAACTGTTCCTGAGAGTTTGTTTAAGAATACCAAAGAGCTGAAACCATACTTTAAGTTGAGCTATGAATATGTAAGCTCGCTGAAACCAAAGCCCACTAAAAAGCCGGCCAAAAAGAAGTAATACTGCTTCTTTTTTTACTTTTACACCAGTCATGGCCAATAATTATAGTGCTAAATATGCGATAATAGTTGCCGGTGGTAAAGGCCTTCGTATGGGTAATGCAATGCCCAAGCAATTTCTCCCTTTATCAGGCAAGCCTGTTTTGTACTATGCTGTTAAAGCATTTATAGATGCTTTTGAAGATATAAAATTGATATTGGTATTACCCAACGATCAACTGAGTTATGCGCAAATGGTATTAAAAGAATTTACCCCAAGGCTGGATGTTACAATTGTTGCTGGTGGTGAAACAAGGTTTCATAGTGTACAGAACGGGCTGCAATTAGTACATGGCAACAGTATTGTATTTATACATGACGGGGTAAGGCCTTTGGTGTCAGTTGACCTGGTGAGGAGATGCTATTGGCAGGCTGTTGAATTAGGTAGCGCCATACCTGCGATCCGGGTAACAGACAGTATGCGCATTATTGAAGATGATGATTCCCGTCCGCTTGACAGGGAATACATGCGCATTATTCAAACACCCCAAACCTTTCGTTCAGATATTGTTTTACCAGCCTTTGAACAGGAATACCAGCAGGCATTTACTGATGAAGCAACCGTTGTAGAGAATACGGGCACAACAGTATACTTGGCAGAAGGTGAGCGTAGTAATATAAAACTAACTACAGTTGAGGATATGCTCATAGCGGAAGCATTGCTGAAGGCAAATCAATAAAAATGCCAAAACAATTTTTGATACTTATTTATTGCTGTTTGTTTTTGAGCGCTACAGCTCAGCAAGATACAAGTGTTTTTAAGTATCCCATACAAATGGATACAGTCGTAATAATGGCTGCAAGAAAAGGGTGGGATGTAAAAGGGTTTATTCGGCGTGTGCAGACTGATACTACTTTTTACAAAGCATTTCGCAGCTTGCATATTGTTTCATTTACTGCTACCAATGATATAAAAGTATTGGGTAAGGATGATAAAGTAGTTGCTTCACTATACAGTCATACCAAACAAACAGAGCGAAAAGGGTGCCGCGGTATGCAGGTGCTGGATGAAAAAACAACAGGAGATTTTTATAAAAAGAACAAGGAGTATAATTATTATACTGCTGAGTTGTACGCCTACCTGTTTTTTACAAAAGGTACCATTTGTGGCGAAGATGATATAGTAGCAGGGCATATGAATGAACAAGGTAAAGGCAAATTGGAAAAAAGTAAGGCCGAATTAAAGCAATTAATATTCAATCCGGGCTCACATATCAGTGGCGTTCCGTTGATGGGCGATAAAGCAGCCATTTTCGATGACAATATCGCCAGGCATTATGATTTTAAATTATTGTCAGAAAATTATGCCGGGGAAGATTGTTATCTGTTTAAAGTAATACTTAAAAAAGGAGAAGAGAAGAGTGTGGTTTATAATGAACTAAGCACATGGTTTAGAAAAAGTGATTACTCCATTGTTGCAAGAGATTACTCACTTTCATATCATACCATATTATACGATTTTAACGTGCACATGAAGGTGAGAACAGCCCCAATTGGGAGTAAATTACTACCAACATCCATATATTATGATGGTAATTGGCATGTGTTCACAAAGAGAAGGGAAAAAGTAAAATTCACGTCTATATTTAATTATTAAGTTTTCTTTATTGTATAATTAATGTTATAATCTTAGCATAAAAGATAAAATGTATTACTAATTTTACTTTACGGCTATCACCGTTTATCGCCATGGTTCTTCCAAAAAAGAGATCTGCTATAAGGCAGACAATTATTTTATTTGTTCTATCCTTCTTTATATGGTTAGAGATATTTCTTTATAGAAGTATTAGAGACCCGTGGTTAGTACTTTCTGTTAAGGCGCTTGTTTGTTCAATAGTTTCTACTGCATTTATCCGTCTTTTCGGAAGGCGCCTGGTGAAGTTTTACGTGAGAAGATATTCTAAAGATTATAAGTATAACCGACCCGGGAAAAGTAAAAAATAGTTCACTTGCTTTTCTATTCTTCTAAGTAACAATACTTTAAATATTGCTTATTATCTTTTCTACTAATCGAGTAACTTAGCGGTATGATCGCTGCTGCCTCGATACAGGAAGTTTTGACCCGTGCTGATATTGTTGAGATAATCGGGCAATTTGTACGTCTTAAAAAAAGAGGAGCCAATTTTATTGCTAATTGCCCTTTTCATAATGAGAAGACACCTTCCTTTCATGTATCTCAGCCTAAAGGAATTTATAAGTGTTTTGGTTGCGGTAAGGGTGGCAATGTGGTCACTTTCATACAGGAGCATGAAAAACTTTCTTATCCTGAAGCTATTCGCTGGCTGGCAGATTATTATAAGATAATATTAGAAGAAACAGAACGCAGCCCCGAACAGCAGCAACGTCAATTGGCAGAAGAAGGTTTGCGCATACTCAATGAATTTGCTGCACAATATTTTCAGGATACATTACTGAATACAGATGAGGGGCAGGCAATAGGGCTGTCTTATTTTAAGCAGCGCGGATTCAGAAAAGAAATTATAGACCGGTTCAAACTGGGTTATGATCCCGAAACTGGTGATGATTTTTATAAAGCTGCTACCCAAAAAGGCTATAGTGCTGAATTGTTAGAGCAGGCAGGGCTTGTAAAAAACCGCAACGGCAGTTATTATGATGTGTACAGGGGGCGGGTGATATTTCCCATTCAAAGCATGACGGGCCGCATATTAGGATTTGGTGCCCGGATATTAAAGACGAATGACAAGGCCCCTAAATATATTAATTCCCCCGAAAATGAATTGTACGTAAAGAGCAGGGTCTTGTATGGTATGCACCAGTCGAGGCAGGCAATAGGAAAACAAGATGAATGTTATTTGGTAGAAGGATATACCGATGTAATTTCTTTGCACCAGGGCGGAGTAGAAAATGTGGTAGCAAGTAGCGGTACTTCTCTTACGGAAGACCAGTTGCGATTGATCGGGCAGCTAACAAAAAACCTTACCATATTATATGATGGCGACCCGGCGGGAATCAAAGCAGCTTTACGCGGCCTTGATATGGCGCTTGCCCAGAGCTTTAATGTGCAGCTGGTATTATTCCCTGGTGGTGAAGACCCCGACAGCTATATTCAAAAAGAGGGCGGTGCAAAGTTTACTGAATATATAAAAGCACATAAGCAGGATGTTATAGGTTTCAGGTTGGAAGTAGGACTGAGTGAAGCAGGGAAAGACCCGGTAAAAAAATCGAAGCTGGTAAATGAGATAGCCGAAAGCATATCGCGTATAAATAAAGCCGAAGATTTTTCTTTACAACACCATTATATACGTGAGGCATCACAAAAATTGGATGTTGACGAAACAGGGCTTATCAACCTTGTAAATAAATATATTCGCGAGCGTGTAGAGATGGAGCGCAGGCAAAACAGGCGCGACGAAGTATTACCCGAAGCAAATACCATACCTGTTACAGACGAACCTGTGATGCAACCGCCGCAGGTGAATGGCGAAGACCAGGAATGGCAACTGATGAGCATATTAGTAGAATATGGTGCAAAATCATATGAGGGCTACGCAAATGTTTCTGCACTGGTGTATGAGCGTATAGATCCTGAATTGCTGGACAACGCTATGGTGAGAAGATTGTATGACATGTATTTTAACTTCTCTGAAAAATTTAATAAGCTACCGGATGCTGCTTATTTTATTAACCATGCCGATGAGAGCATACAACAAAAAATGGCGGGTCTGCTCTATGCCAAAAACGAAATAAGCCATAACTGGAAAGAGCGGCATAATATTGAAACTATTCATGACGAGTTCAATTACATAAATGATGTGGATAGCACATTGAATTATTTTGAACTGAAGAAGTTAATGGTGATGCAGGAAGACCTGAGTGAGAAGATCATGCAGGAAAAAGACCCCATAAAAGAAAAACAATTGCAGGCAAAGCATATTGAGTTAAAACAAATGGAGCGGGATATTATAAAACAGCATGGCACTGTGGCGCTTCGTATTTTCAGATCACGTAAAAAAAATTAGTTTGCCACGTATTC
>Ga0206886_1051_pt1 | contig 25023 bp, 9 predicted proteins | sample Alteio_BWOrgHeat_92_FD_152952 | JGI IMG/M metagenome (GOLD analysis project Ga0206886, IMG submission 152952) | Enriched cells from forest soil in Barre Woods Harvard Forest LTER site, Petersham, Massachusetts, United States - Alteio_BWOrgHeat_Nextera2 ... | reverse complement strand
GCAAGTAACATCCACATATCGTACTTGCATACCATGCAGGACAGCAGTATATCAATGGGAAGTAATAGTGATGATTATTACTTTATATGGCACCCCCAAAAAGGGCTTAGGAAAATAGTGTCACCTCGCGGGTATGTTGGTATAACAACTATAGAACAAAAAAATGCACATCTTATTTTAAATGATCAGGGAGAATTATGTTTTACTGACATGGATTATAAAGTTTTAAAGAAACTAAACATTTCATTTAAAGCCGTTGATAATGGGATGTATTTGCCAGATAGGGGCATGTATATAACAGACCCAAAAACAAAGCATTGTTACTATATATCTACTGACATAGGGATAACTGATGTTACAGATAAATTACCAAAATTAGATAGTATAGTGTCTGATGTTATTTTTAACACCGGTGTAGACGGGATTGCCTGGCGTCAGGGTAAATTGTATCATCCCCAAAAAGGCTTGATACGCGATTTTGTAAAGGAAGGTTTTGGTGAGTTGAGATATCAGCCAGCAGATTATATAGTTGATAACAGAGGCCATATATGGCTGTGTAATGATTTTGGTTTGTATATGCTTACAATAACCAGGAATAAGTTTAAACAATTTTTTTGTAAACCTTCTTTCATTGGGTATGGGAATAGCTATCGTAATATTTTAATTTATAAAAATGAGATATACGCTAATAATGAATCAAAAGGCTGGGTAAAAACTAATATTGATGGCAAGGATTCTATACATTTCCTTATACCTGAAAAATATAGAAAACCCAACGCCAATTATGCGCTTAAAAGAACAAGAAGTAACTATCTTATAGGATCATGCAATATTGGATACTATTATGCACCCTTGCCATATAACGTAAAAAAATTAAAACTAGCCGAGTTTGATACATTCAGATTAAGAGATTGTACTTGGGATATAGTTGAAATACAACAAAATAGATTTCTATTAACAACCTATATGGGATTAAAATGGTTTGATCTGAACACTGAAATGATTGCTCCATTTAAACAATATAACAGTTATCCTGAGCTAGCATCTGCAACTATTTTACAAATACTACCTGATAATAATCATCATCTTTGGTTGTGCACCAATAAGGGCTTTTATAATTATGATACTACAAATGGTATTACAGACCGTTATTCTTCTGACGATACCGGAAGCCACTATATCCCTTCTAAAGAGATACAACATTTTTATCAGGACAAAGATGGGGTTTATTGGTTGGCAACAACAGATGGGTTGATAAAATGGAATAAGAAAACTAGTAAATCTGTTTTATATACACGCATAGACGGCTTAAGTAATAATAATATTTATGCAGTTTATGAAGATGATTACAACAAGTTATGGTTAAGCAGCGACTATGGTATAATGGAATTTGATAAAAAAACAGGGCGTGTAAAAACATACCTTACTGAAGATGGTATTACACATAATGAGTTTAACAGAGTATCTCATTCTAAAGACAGTGCTGGAAATATTTATTTTGGTACGTTGAATGGTATTACTGTTATACACCCCAAGAATTTTGTTAGTGATGAAAATGATAGAAAAGACTGTGCTTTTATTGTGCTTACACTTTTTCAAAAGTTTGATGGTAAGCAAAATAAATTGATTGACGGTACTTCTAATTTATTTGCAGATAATTATATTTCAATAAATTCTGGAGATCAGTTTTTAAGATTTGATTTTGCTTTACTGAATTATGATGATCCTGAACAGACTGTTTATTTTTATAAGATTGATGGAATTGATAGTGGTTGGAATATGCAAACTGAAAGAACATTGCGATTTGGTAGACTTTCATACGGCAAAAAGGTATTGCATATTAAAGCCCAGGCAGGTGATGGTACATGGAGTAAGAATGAGTTGGTATACACTATAGATGTAATAAAACCTTTTTACTTACGTTGGCAATTTATGGGATGTGCTGCATTTGTTATTATATTAATTGTATGGGTATGGTTAAGCTCGAGAACTACTAGGCTGAGACGTGAAAATGAGCGTCTTGACAGAATTGTAAAAGAAAAAACAAAAGACATTGAAGTGTCTTTACAGCAGAAGGACATATTGATGAAGGAAATTCATCACAGGGTAAAGAATAACCTGCAAGTAATCAGTACACTTTTGGATTTACAATTAGCAAGGACTACGGATGAAGAGGCACAAAAAGCAATGACAGAGGGTAGGACAAGGGTACATTCAATAGCATTGATACACCAGCAACTATACCAAAATGAAAATATAACTGCTATAGAAATATCGGCTTTTGTAAATGATTTGTTTTACCTGGTAAATTCTATTTATAATAAGCCTGAACGGAAAACAGAGCTTAAAAATAATATTACCGAGACGTGGCTTGATATTGATACCGCAGTACCTGTTGGCTTAATATTAAATGAGCTAATTACGAATTCATTTAAGTATGCATTTTCGATAGGTAAGAATGGGAACATTGAAGTTAATTTGACTAAAGATATTGAAGGATATATTTTACAATATAGTGATAGCGGTCCCGGATTACCCGAGGATTTTGATCTGAAAAATGCAAAGAGTCTTGGAATGATAGTGATAAATAGCCTTACTAAACAATTAGGAGGGAAACTATCTTATACAAACTTTGGTAAATGTACTTTTATCATAACCTTTATGGATGCTACAGGAAGAAGGCTAACCGATTAAAGCTCCGGCCTACCATATCTAAAATGTTATCTCTTTGTTATTCGCATTATTTTCTAATAGGATTAATGATGTCAATTAATATTTTTATCTCTAAGTATTTGTTTTATTAATATTTTTTTATATCTTTAATCCATTCACCATTATATGAATATGATAAATACTAAGGTAGGGATTGTAGAAGATGAAATGATTATAGGAAGGGGTATTTCTGATGCACTTACAGAACTCGGATATTCAGTTACAGAACCGGCTATTAGCTATACGGAAGCACTGGCCATGATTGAGGATGAGAAGCCGGATATTTTGCTTCTGGATATTAATCTTAGTGGTAAAAAAGATGGTATAGACCTTGCTTGGAAAGTACGGGAAGATTACAATATCCCCTTTATATTTCTTACAGCAAATTCAGATTCGGCTACTATTGATAGGGCCAAAAAAATATTTCCACCGGCTTACCTGGTAAAGCCTTTTAATAAACAGGAATTGTATAGCTCAATTGAGATTTGCCTGCATAATTATACCCAAGAAAAAAACAAACCCGCTGAAGGAAACTATATTATTAAGGACTCAGTATTCATCAAGCAAGGACAATATTTTCAGAAAGTTAAACTGGATGATGTTCTGTACCTGGAAAGTGATAATGTGTATATATATGTATACACAGCTGACAATAAATTATTGGTAAGGAGTACCATACAAAACTACCTGGATATCATTGATTCAAAGAATTTTTTCAGAGTGCATCGCAGCTATGCAGTGAACATACATCATATACAAACAATCAATTCGGATTATGTTATTATCTCCGATAAAAAAATACCAATAGGTAAAGCCTATCGTGATGAACTTTTAGCGTCTTTGAGATTAGCTTAAGTCGGGTGTAAATTATACTGACACTTTCACAACAAAAAAATAAGGGTTCACAACAAAAAACATGCATTTCACAACATTTTTCTAAAAAACGTTAAGGGGCTTAATAGCTTCGGGTTTATTCTCAGTCTTTAAGGGATAGACCGAAAATAGTTTTTAGAGAAATATGGATAGAAGAGCATGATAAATATTTCAACAGCAAAATATTTATATGAAGATTACAAGCTAACCATGGCTTGGGAAGAATTTCTTTTTGCATTAGAACAAGGAATACAGCTAGCCTTGAATAATAAGCCTGCAACAAATTGCAGCATTTCCGAATTACAGGTATTGCGAATGGCAATTGAATATGATATGTGTGTATTTGTCGGCCATTTATCAGAAAAATAGTTTTCTGTTTTTCCATTTCTGCCTTTGTGTTTTTTATTGGCAACATTCACATAACACATAGTATACCAACTAGATATCCTTTCTCAACAGAAAGTAACTGCTTCACAACAAAAAATCGCTTGTTCACAACATTTGCAATAAAATATAATTATTGCATTATAGTTTGGCAGCAATTCCAAATTTTATTTAAACGCAATATGAAACAGATTTGTTCGCTTTCGTGGATATTTTCTCTGCTGTTATGTATGGGTACAAATGCCTTTGCAGGCGGCAAAGGCGGTAGTAATGTAACGGAACAGGGGAGTCCATCTGCATTGGAAAATCCCGCTTCATTTAGAGGAGCGGAATTGTATGCGAATTTTTTGGGATCCGACAAGATCAAAATATTTCTGAAAGAATATTTTGATTATGGTGCTAATCAATTTTCTGAAACTGAAGCAGTATCACTGCAAGAATCAGAATTGATGATGAGTAAAAAAATTGTTTTAAATAAAGATAGTATAGTGCATATAGAGAACCTGGGCGCACAATCATCAACTAGTTCAAATAGCGGGCGCACCACAATGGTTATATATTCTACGGAAATTGACCTTGGAACGGCTCATGCTAATTATGACATTACATGGGGGTACGTATTTATGAATAAATCTGAATTTGCAAACCTCGATGATAAGGTTAACCAGGGATTTGCACTAGCTACTCATGTAACTAATGAAGGGAGGATGATGCCTAAAAATGCAATGCCGTCGCTATCTGCGTTACCCACTTTTATTCTTAAGCCTAATACAAATGGATCTATGGTGATCAAACCGATAGACCCTGATGGTGATATGTCAAGTGTTGAAATAAGCGCTCCATATTCGTTGCTTAGTAATTCTTCAAATAAAAATATGCAGAACAATAATATACCTGTATTAAAACAAGGATCCATTATTACGGGTAAATCACCCTTAAAAACAGTGCAGTACAAAAGCGGATATAGCATCGATAACCCTATTAATGCTAAAATATTTTCCATAGACAAGAATACAGGCATGTTTAAGTATGAAGCAAGAAATCAGATTGGCAAATACCTCGCTGCAATAACAATCAAAGAAATAAAAGATAATAACATAATAAGTGAACATCAGTGTGTTTTTATCATTGATGTACAATAAAAAATTACCCATAACATAAATTTTTCTACAAATGAAAAATGTTACTCTACTCCATACTATGCGATTAGCTTTTTTAAGTGTCGCATTTATTCTTGTAAGCAATTTAGCTAAGGCTACCGACTATTATTGGGTGGGTGGTACCGGCGTTTGGTCAAACTTGTCAAACTGGGCAACAACATCAGGTGGTTCTACACACCCCACGGTTGTACCTACGCCGATAGACAACGTAATATTTGATGGTAACTCATTTAGCTCTTCTGGAGCTACTGTTACTGTCAACTTCCAGGCATTATGTAACAACTTTACTGTAACATCTGCAGTTGGGTCTAACATTACTTTCCAGTTTAATTCCGGTTTAGTTTCAAGCGGAACAATTTCTACTGCGCAAACGGGAAATCTTACATGGAACCAGGCTTCTTTATTACAAGCAGGTAGTGGAGTAAATTTCAATAAAGTTACTTATAATATGAGCTCTGGTAATGTTGCTATTACCGGTACATTAGGTCTTAGCAATAGCACCACTTTTACATTCAGCACAAGCAATAATAATACTGTAACAGCAACAACCATTGCGATAGACGGAACGTCGACTTATAATGAAAATTCTGGTACACTTACTGTAAATGCATTAATGACAGTACCAAGTGGTGCCACATTTAATTGCTATTCTACTAAAGTATTTAATAATGGTGGAATAGATATACAAGCGGGTTCAAAAGGGCTTATTGGTGGCCAATGGACAATGAATGATGCGAGTTTTAAAATAGATCCTTCATCAATCGCTACAGTTTATGCAAATAATAACTACCTGTATTTTTATTCAACTCATACCGATACTATATCTATAAAAAGTGGTAAAAGAGATTTATACCATGTTGAGCTAAATGGCTCAAACTATAATTCAAGATATGTTTTACAGGATAGTCTTACAGCTACTGAAGGTGTTTATCCTTATGTAAATAAATTTGTAACGAACGGGAACAGACTTTTTGCTGGGCGTTTCTACGCATGGTCAGGTAGTCCAACTACTATTGACTTTACAGGATCTGACAGTATTTATGTAAAATATGAGTTCAGGATATATCCCAACAATGTTACTTATATAGGGGGAACGGCGGCTATAGTATTTAAGAATGCAGATGTGAATGGCCCTAATGGGAGTAATATATATTTTCTTGGTGGTGGTAGTCACAAATTCAACGATGTGATATTTAATTGTACATATACCGGAGGGCAAGAACAGATATTGATGGAATATGGAGACACACTGCATGATGTAACTTTTAATACATACGGGCAACAGTACTTAACTAAATACGACAACAACTACATCCATAATTTTACTTATAATAATCGTAGTGCAACTGTATCAAGCGCAAGCCTTCCTACTATGACCGTAAATGGCAACAATACATTTACAGGTACTTTTAAATACACTTCCGCTAGTTCTGATATGCGCCCTGTTTGGGCATTTACGTCCGGAAACACATTTGGAACGCTTGATTTTACAAGTGCTATATCTGAGGTACAATTTGGTGCAGGCTCTGTTCAAATAATTGGTACTCTTGCTGCGTTTAATGGTTCTTGTTCAAAGAAAATATTAATTCACTCAACAAGTTCAGGTAGCCAGGCGATTCTTTCGCAAAGCAGTGGCAGTGTTACTGGAGACTGGGTTTTATTGGGAGATATAAGAGGTCAGGGCGGTGCAACATATACTGCAACTGACGCTACTGATCTTGGAAATAACACAGGTTGGACCATTACGGGTGTACCAGCTCAGAAATTTTACTGGGTAGGTGGCGCAGGTAATTGGAGTGATCCTAATCACTGGTCATTAACTTCAGGCGGTACAGCAGGTTGTGCTATTCCTTCGAGGATTGACAGCGTATTTTTTGACGCTAACTCATTTACTGCCTCAGGTCAATATTGCACTATAGACGTAACAGCTGAGTGTAAGAATATGATATGGAATGGCATCACTGTCGGCGGAGGTATGAATGGAAGCCAAAACTTGAGTATTTATGGTTCTTTGAAGTTAGATGCTAATATGAATTACCAGCATAGTGGTAATCTTTATTTTCAATCTAATACTTCATCAAATACCATACAAACAAGTGGCAAAACGCTGCCTTCGGTTGTGTATTTCCAATGCCAGAATTCTAACAACGGTAAATACACATTAGTTGATAATCTTACTACTACAAACAACATGTATATCTATTATGGTAAGCTTATTACTTCCGGGAATAACATAGCTGTCTATAGTATTAATTTTCAAGGTTCTGGTGCTAAATTAGACCTTACAGGCACTACTTTAGTGAAAGTTCAAAACCTTTGGGGTATCTATTATAACGATACATTGGTAATGCCTTCCACATGCGAATTGCATTTTGAGGCGCCTGCTGATGTTACTTTCTATTCTTATAGTAATGGTTTTGCGGACAGGAAGAAGTATGGTAAAGTGACAATTAATAGTACCACAAATAATTATTACACACAACAAATATATGGGCAGTATGCGCATTTTGCAAATTTGAATATAACATATGCCGGGCCTTACCAATTTACTAATAGTTTGAATTTTACCAGTTATGATTCATTAACAACAACATTTACTGCATCAAGCAATTCTAATAATAATACCTATAGTTTCAGTGCGCAAGGGGATACAATAAATAATTTTACTACAAAGGCAATTAACGGAGTGCATCCGAAATTGTACACTTATTATAATTATTATGCCAGTAATTTTTACTTGCAAAATTTTGCTGAATGGGATACGTATGATTACGCAGTAAAGACATATGGTAATATCACTGTAGCAGGTACATGCCAGGGAAAAACGATAGTACGCGGTGGAAATGCTGGCACGCAATCGACTATTACCTGTACAGGAACTGCTACAGCAGACAATTGTATTTTCAAAGATATTAAAACCACCGGAGGTGGTACATTTACTTCTACCAATTCAGTTTTAAGCACAAACGCCACTGGCTGGTCAGCAAGTAGTACTGGTACCAATTATTATTGGGTAGGGGGTGCAGGTAATTGGAGCGATGGTAATCATTGGGCATTGACTAGCGGTGGGGCATCTGCAGGATGTTACCCATCACAAGTTGATAATGTGTTTTTCGATGTGAATTCTTTTACAGCAGCTAATCAACAGGTATATGTAGATATTACAGCACAGTTTAAAAACATGGTTTGGAATAATGTCAATAGTCCTTCCCTATATCAGGCAAATGAAATGGACTGTTACGGTTCACTCGCTATTGCACCAAACGTAAACTGGAATGGAGTTAATTGGTTTTATTTTGATTCTCGTGACACTGGAAATACTATTAACAGTAGTTATAAGAACATGTACTATGTAAATTTCAGGTCAGAGGGTACAATGCAGGGAGGGTGGAGATTAGTTGATAGTTTCCTTGCGATATATTATTTATACCTGGACGGTGGAAAATTTCAAACAAATGGGTACAATATCCAGACAACTTATTTATATAACAACAACAACTCAAATGCAATTACATTTGATTTTAGCAGAACAAGGAACATCAATATATATAACGAGTTCCAGATCCAGTCAAATTCTAATCTGATCATTGATACCGCAACCATCAATTTCCTATATAATGGTAACAATATGGAATTCCTTGGTGGCAATCATACATTCAAAAATATAAATTATACAATACCATCAGGTGCTGCGCCTACAATAGACCTGCAGGGCAATAACACTATTAATAATGTGAATATGACAGCTGCAGGCTGGCCTGTTATTACAATGCAGAATAATGCTACCTATAACGATGTCAACTTCACATTTACAAACACAAGTTCTAATATCCCCACAATAGGTGTCAGTGGGTCTAACACATTTAATACATTCAACGTAAATTCCACAGGTAATGGGGGTCCATACATCACATTTAACTCAAGTAATACATTCAGCAGCCTTATAGCATCAGGTTTGGGCACTAGGTTATATCTTGGAGCTAGCCAGACACAAACTGTTAATGATGTATTAGCACTTGGTAATGGTAGTTTCCCTGTTATTGTTAATTCAACCACAACAGGCACACAAGCCAGGATATATAAACCTTCAGGGCTTGTTTGTCTGGACTATGTATTATTAAAAGATATTAAAGGTGATGGATTGTCAGATGGACATGGGGGTATACAAACACAATATTTTGCTGGAGCAAGTAGTGTGAACCTTGGTGATAATACAAACTGGACATTCTCTTCATGCAACGCATTTTACTGGGTAGGTGACGCAGGTAATTGGAGTGATTATTCGCACCATTGGGCAACAACATCAGGAGGTACAAGCTTCCAAAGTGCTGCTCCTGGCCCTAACGATAATATATTTTTCGATGCAAACTCATTTACATTATCAGGCCAGACAGTAACAATTGACGTATCAAATGCATCTTGTAAGAGTATGCGTTGGGGATCTGCTGCTTTCAGCCCTACATTGGCCGGCAGCGGTACACTGAATATTTTTGGCGACCTGGAGCTGATCAATAATATGACCCAAAATTATTCCGGTACATGGAAGTTTAATGCGAATGATACCGGTCATACTATAAACACTGCCAGCAAATCATTAACTAATGTGAATTTTGATAGTACCGGTAAATGGACTTTACAAAACCCACTTATCGTAAGCAATACAATCAACTTTAACAACGGTACACTTGTTACAGCAAATAAAAATATTACTACTACAAATTTTAATAGTAGTTCCTCCTTTAGTGGAAGGTCATTACAATTAGGAAGTTCCAATGTAACTATCAATAATGGTACATGGAATCCATCTACACTTACAAATACAAGCCTGGTTGAAGGGACATCAACCATAACTATTACAGGTAATTCTTCAGCTTCATTCCTTGGTAATGGGTTAACTTATAATAATGTAACATTTACAGCAATTCCTACATTGGCATCTACTTTAACAGGTGGCAATACATTCAATACACTAACTATTTCGCAGGGTATAGATCTGGGTGTCAGCGCTTCATCTACACAGGTAATGAGTTCACTCGTTGCAAATGGAACTTGTGCCTTGCCTATAAGTTTACATTCTACAACAACAGGGACACAAGCTATTTTTAGTAAAAGCAGTGGTACGGATAATATTTCATTCCTGAAAATTAAAGATATGAAAGCCCAGGGTGGAGCTACGTTTAATGCTGCTTATAGTGCTGATTCAGGAAATAATAATGGCTGGAATTTTACATCTACCCCAACAGTTATCGATGCATTGGTTTCTACAACACATGCAAGTTGCCTTACTAATAATAATGGTGGCGCTTCTGTTGATTCTGTTATTGGCGGTACAAAACCATTTGCTTATTTGTGGTCAAATACATTGACAACAAAGAGTATATCAAGCCTTATACCCGGTGCATATAATGTTACAGTAACAGACTCTGTAGGTTGTTACGTTACCAAGAACGTCTCCGTTACAAACTATCCTTCATACTTAGTGGCAACCCCTTATATAGCTTCTGCAGTTAATGTGTGCCTTGGCACTACTATCAACTTTACAGCTGGTAGTGTATTAGATACAAATGGAAACGCAGCAACCCCTAAGAGTTATCTGTGGAACTTTGGTGATTTTACAAACACAACCACAAAAAATCCTTCCAAAAATTATTCTTCAAATGGTAATTATACCGTTTCATTATCTTATGTTGATACGAATGGTTGCCCCGCAATTACAACCGGTGCTGTTAAAGTATCATCTGTTGCTGAGTCTATTGTAGCAACTAATGTACTTTGTAATGGTGCAGGTAATGGCACAATTACTATTACAGCTTCTAATGGCGTTCCACCATATTTATATTCTATTAATAATGGTGCATCATATGTGTCAACTAATTCTTTCACGGGCCTTACACCAGGTACATACCAGGTAAAAACAAAAGATTCAATTGGTTGTTCAACAGGTACTCAAACTTTTAATATAACCCAGCCTTCAGCTGCGCTCAGCTTTACAAAAACAAAAACAGATGTAACATGTGCGAGCTTGTCTAATGGTTCTATAAATATTACTCCTTCAGGTGGTACAACACCTTATAGCTACTCAATAAATAATGGTATATTATATGTGCCGGGTAGTAGCTTTACTAATCTTTCAGCAGGAAGCTATAACGTAATAGTCAGAGATGCAAATGCATGCACTGCAGCAGTGCAAACATTTACTATTTCGGTTCATGATACTACGAAACCAACTATTACATGTCCTTCGAATATTAGCGTAAGTGCATCCGGATGTTCGCAATCAGTTTCTGTGCCGGCTCCAGCTGCAGGAGATGAATGCAGCCTTGCTTCAGTAATAAATAACTTCAACAATACTTCTGATGCAAGTGGTACATATACTACAGGTGTTACCACGGTAATATGGACAGCAACAGATGGCGGTGGAAATACCGCAACATGTAGTATGACAATTACTGTAAGTGGTCCGGTAATTGCTGCTACAGGAAATTCTAATCCTATTAATGCGGGTGATACAACTACCGCAGCTAGTAACGGAACAAATTTCGGGAATATAAACTTGGGAAATAACGTTTCTCACAACTTTAGTATCAATAATACAGGTACATCCAGTTTTATTATCAGCAATATAACTATGAAAGGTTCGTCTGACTTTAGTTTTACTTCGATATCATTACCTGATACTATTGCAGCCGGTCATTCTCAAAATATCAACGTTACATTTATGCCGTCTTCATTGGGTCTTGAGAAAGATACATTGACAGTAACAAGTACAGCATGTAATCATAATACATTCTCTTTTGCTGTTGCGGGTACCGGAACATGTGCAAATCCAACACGGTATAATGTTACAGGTGGCGGAAACTATTGTTCAGGTGGTACAGGCGTTGCTATAGGATTAAGCAATTCACAAACAGGAATAAATTATCAGTTAAAACAAGGCACCGCAAATATCGGTAGCGTTGTTGCGGGTACTGGCTCTTCTATTAGCTTCGGCAACCAAACAGGTTCCGGAAGCTATTTTGTGGTAGCTACTAATACAGTAGGTGGTTGTAGCGATACAATGACTGGTTCTGTAACAATAGGTATAAATCCATTACCTACGGTGGTTAACATCACAGGTGGTGGTAGCTATTGTCCGGGAGGATCAGGCATAAATGTTGGCTTAAATAGTTCACAAAGTGGAATAAATTACCAGCTATATAATAACTCCGGTAGTATCGGTAGTTCAATGGCGGGTACTGGTTCTTCTCTGAACTTTGGACTTAAAACAGTAACTGGTAATTATTTCGTGGTGGCTACAAATGGTAGCACAAGCTGTACCGATACTATGAGTGGTACTGCTACAATAAATACTTATTCGTTATCAACTGTATACAACGTAACTGGTACGGGTTCTTATTGCGCAGGCGGTACTGGAGTTACTTTAGGCCTTTCATCTTCAGATACAGGCTTTAGTTACCAGTTAAAATATGGTACTACAAGTATTGGCAGCCCTGTAGCTGGTACAGGTTCAGCTCTGAACTTTGGGAATGAAACATTGGATACGACATATTTTATTGTTGCAACAAGAAATACAGGTGGTTGCATAGACACTATGTCTGGTGGCGCAAGAGTTACTATTAATCCTTTACCTGCAAGAGTTATTACAGGTCCTTCGTCTGTTTGCTTTGGTAGCAATGCCACACTGGCAGCAGCAATCGTAAATACGCATACTTATTATATACCAGTTGCAAGTCTTTTGAGTGTATTCAGCTGCGGGACAGGTAGTTACTATAATGGATGTGGTACAAACCAACCCGGCTTTACATGGGTAGATAGCGGGTCTGGCACTCCAACCAACATCCAAATTCAATTTGGAGTTGGTGTTGAGTGCAACAGTACGGGTTCGCATACATATAACTCTATATTGAACGGTGTTTCAGGTCCTTCTTATGCTTCGACTTCAGGATGGTGTTCATGTTCCCCACCATCTACCACTCCTGTAGTTACACTTAATTTTTCTCCGACGGGTTATAATGTTGGTGGCACAAATACATTTTATATTACAAACGTTAATACTTGTGTAGGTTTCTATACTTCAAGTTCATTAAGTGGTTATTATGCAGCAATTACGGTTAGCTACCCGGCAACAACAGCATCAGGTGTTACTTATGTATGGTCACCAGGTGGTGCTACAACAGATAGCATAACTGTTTCTCCTACATCAACTACTACCTATAAAGTTGTTTCAACTTCAACAGCAGGTTGTTCTGATAGTACAACTAAAACTGTAACGGTTAATCCATTGCCCACAGTATATGGTGTAACAGGTGGCGGTAGTTATTGCCCTTCAGGTTCAGGAGTATCGGTTGGTTTAAGCAATTCTCAAACAGGTATCAATTACCAGTTAATGAGAGGTACAACGTCTGTTACTACACTCGCAGGTACAGGTAGCTCGCTCAATTTTGGTAATCAAACTACCACAGGCAATTATTTTGTAATTGCTGCAAATGGTGGTACAGGGTGTACAGATACTATGAGCGGTAGTGTTAATGTAAGCTTATACAATTTATCAACTGTTTATAATGTAACAGGTACTGGTTCTTATTGTGCCGGTGGTACAGGTGTAACAGTAGGTTTGTCTTCTTCAGACACAGGCTTTAGCTATCAGTTAATGAATGGCTCAACAACTGTTGGTAGCCCTGTTGCAGGCACGGGTTCAGCTATCAGCTTTGGTAACCAAACAACAGCAGCCACTTATACAGTTGTTGCTTCAAGAAATATAGGTGGTTGCACAAACAATATGTCCGGCAGTGCAACTGTTACAATTAATCCATTACCTGTTCCTGTAATAAGCGGCCCTTCTGCTATTTGTGCAGGCGATAGTGCTACCTATAAAATATCTGCTCAAACAACACGTATTTATAATATATCGCTTGCGAATCTTATTAATTTATTTAATAATTGTGGTTCTACTGGTAGCCAATATAATTGTGGTTCTAATGTCGGTTTTAGTTGGATAGATAGTGGATTTTCTACTCCAACAAATATACAGATTCAGTTTGGAGTCGGCGTAGAATGCCATACTGGCGCTACGCATACCTCATTGTTGAATGGCGCTAGCGGACCTTCTTTTGCGCAAACACCTAACTGGTGCCAGTGTGATAATACTTCAGGTTCGCCTTTTGTTACACTTAATTTTACTCCTTCTATATATCATGCAGGTAGTGCTGATACATTTATTGTTAGCAGTCTTTCTACCTGTTTTGGATTTATACCAACAAGTACGTTGAGTGGATACTATGCTAAAGTCACTGTCACTTACGGTTCCGGCGGATCGGGAAATACCTATGTATGGTCTCCTGGTGGTAGTACATCTGATAGTATAAGGGTTTCTCCAGCTTCAACTACAACATACAAAGTTGTTGCTACAACCTCATTTGGTTGCACAGATAGTACTACAAAAACACTTACTGTTAATCCGTTGCCAATCGAATATGCTGTAACAGGTGGCGGTATCAATTGTACAGGAGCGACAGGTGTTGCTATCGGTTTGAGTAATTCAGAATCAGGAGTGAATTATCAATTGATGATGAGTGCAGCTAATATTGGTAGCCCACATAGTGGCATAGGTGCTGCATTCAGCTTTGGTAACTTCACAACTAATGGTACTTATACTGTTGTGGCTTCTAATGCTACTACACATTGCATGTCTAATATGTCGGGTAGTGCGGCAATTATTTCAGATACTGTTAAACCAACTGTTATTACTCAGAATATAACAGCATATTTGAACGTAAGTGGTACTGTAAGTATTACTCCGGCTCAAATAGACAACGGTTCTTCAGATAATTGCGCTATTGCAAGCAGAACATTAGATATTATCGGCTTTAATTGTTCTAATGAGGGCAACAATACAGTTACCTTAACAGTTGCAGATCTTGTTGGCAATAGCCAAACAGGTACGGCAATTGTAACTGTTGTTGATACAGTTAAACCAATAGTTCATACACAGAACCTAACGGTATATCTCGATGCTACAGGTAATGCAAGCATTACGCCTGCACAAATAGATAATGGCTCAACAGATAATTGTAGTATTTCTACAAGAACACTGGATGTATCAAGTTTCACTTGTTCTAATGAGAACATGACAAATACAGTTACGCTCACAGTAACAGACAACTCGGGCAATAGCCAAACAGGTACTGCAACAGTTACTGTTTTAGATACAGTTAAGCCTGTTGTTCATACGCAGAACTTAACTGTTTACCTTGACGCTACTGGTAATGCAAGTATTACTCCAACACAAATAGATAATGGCTCAACAGACAATTGTACCATATCTAACCGTACGTTAGATATAAGCAGTTTCAATTGTTCTAATGAGAACACTACTAATACAGTTACATTGACAATAACAGACAACTCAGGCAATAGCCAATCTGGTACAGCAATTGTAACTGTCCAGGATACTGTTAAACCGGTTGTTCATACCCAGAACTTAACCGTGTACCTTAATGCTACCGGTAATGTTAGTATCACGCCAACACAAATCGACAATGGCTCAACAGATAATTGCACTATTTCATCAAGGGTATTAGATGTAAGCAGCTTTACTTGTGCTAATGAGAACATGACCAATACGGTAACGCTTACAGTTACTGATAATTCAGGTAACAGTCAAACTGGTACGGCAATTGTTACAGTAATGGATACAGTTAAGCCAACAGTAGTTACTCAGAATATCACTGCATATTTGGATGGTACTGGTAATGTAAGTATTACTCCTGCGCAAATAGACAATGGTTCAACAGACAATTGCACTATATCAAACCGCACGTTGGATATAAACAGCTTTACTTGCGCCAATGAAACCACAACCAATACCGTTACGTTTACAGTTACCGATAATTCAGGTAACAGTCAAACAGGCACTGCAATTGTAACAGTTGTAGATACTGTTAAGCCGGTAGTTCATACTCGGAATATTACTGCCTATTTGGATGGTGCAGGTAATGTAAGTATAACTCCAGCACAAATCGACAATGGCTCAACAGACAATTGTTCAATTTCATCAAGAACACTCGATGTAAGCAACTTCACATGTTCAAATGAGAACATGACCAATACTGTTACTCTTACGGTAACAGATAATTCAGACAACAGCCAAACGGGTACAGCAATAGTTACTGTTGTGGATACAGTTAAGCCTGTTGTTCATACACAGAACTTAACGGTATACCTCGATGGAAGTGGCCATGCAAGCATTACACCGGATCAGGTAAATAATGGTTCTACAGATAATTGCACGATCGCGAGCAAAACATTGGATGTTAGTAGCTTCTCATGTTCAAATGAGAATATGACGAATACAGTAACACTTACTGTTGCTGATAATTCCGGTAATAGCCAGACAGGTACAGCAACTATAACAGTGCTCGATACTTTAAAGCCGGTAGTGCATACGCAAAACATCACAGTTTATCTTGATGGAAGTGGTCATGTAACTATTACTCCTGCTCAAATAGATAATGGCTCAACAGATAATTGCACCATATCAAATCGTACACTAGATATAAGCAGTTTCACTTGTGCTAATGAAAGCACAACTAACACTGTTACACTGACTGTAACCGATAATTCCGGTAACAGCCAAACAGGAACTGCAACCGTAACAGTGGTAGACACAGTTAAGCCGGTTGTGCATACACAAAACCTCACTGTTTATCTCAATGCAAGCGGTAGTGCAAGCATTACTCCTTCACAGATCGATAATGGTTCAACAGATAATTGTGCAATCGCTTCAAGAACACTTAACAAGACATCTTTCAATTGTTCAAATGAAGGTGCAAATACAGTAACGCTTACAGTTACCGATAATTCAGGTAACAGCCAAACAGGTACAGCAATAGTAACGGTTGTCGATACAGTTAAACCGGTTGTGCATACGCAAAACCTCACTGTTTATCTCAACGCAAGTGGTACTGCAAGCATTACACCTGCGCAAATAGATAATGGTTCAACAGATAATTGTGCAATCGCTTCTAGAACACTGGATAAAACAAGCTTTAATTGTTCAAATGAAGGAGGCAACACTGTTACCCTCACCGTTACCGACAATTCTGGTAACATCAAGACAGGAACTGCAACAATAACAGTTGTAGATACAACAAGGCCAACTGTTACTACTAAAAACAAAACAATATACCTCAGTGCTACTGGTACAGCTAGCATCGTAGTAGCAGATATTGATAACGGGTCTACTGATAACTGTACGATTGCATCGCGCAGCTTAAGCAAAACCAACTTCAACTGTTCTAACAAAGGCACTAATACGGTAACGTTAAGTGTAACAGATAACTCCGGAAATATGGGTGCTAATACAGCTACTGTAACCGTATTGGATACTTTAGCTCCGATAATCAGCTGTCCGGGTAATAAAACTATTGCATGCAATACAGTACCATCTAATACCGGTACGGCTACTGCCACCGACAATTGTGATGTGAGCCCTGTTATTACCTACAGTGATGTGAGCACTTATAGTGCCATAGTAACAGATTCTGCACACTATAATTATATTATTACCCGCACATGGACAGCAACAGATGCCAGCGGCAACCATAGTAACTGCACACAGGTAATTACTGTACATGCTTTCAATGTGAGTGCTGCTATTACACAAATACCTTGTCATGATAACGACGATGCTGCTATCGAATTGAGTGTCAGTGGAGGTATTGGTACCTTAAGTTATAGCTGGAGTAATGGTAGTACAACAAAGAACATTTATGATTTGTCTGCTAATAATTATACTGTTACTATAACAGATATTAATGGATGTACCTATTCTAATACTTGGACGATCACTAATCCTTCAAGAATATATGTATCCGGAACAGCTATCAATGTAAGCTGTCATGGTGGTACTAATGGTAGCATTACAAGTAGTATCACAGGTGGCAATGCGCCTTATACGTACCGCTGGAGTAATGGTGCAACTACCGCAAATATCAGTGGGTTAAGTAAGGGTAATTATCACCTCACAGTAACTGATGTACATGGTTGCAGTCAGGATGAAGAATTTGATGTCGATGAGCCATCGGCAATAGATCTTTCTGCTTCTACCACGGGCACATCCTGCTATGGTAGCAGCAATGGTTCTATCAACTTAAGTGTATCCGGTGGTACAAGCCCGTATACATACTCTTGGAGCAACGGTGCACATACACAAGATATATCAAGCCTTGCGGCTGGTACCTATACGGTAACGGTTACAGATGCCCATGGTTGCAACCAAACTGCAACTTATATTGTAACTCAACCAACAGTCCTCGTGTTGAACGCAAGTGTAGATTCTGTATCTTGTAACGGCGGCAATGATGGCCATATAGATATAGATGCAACAGGTGGTTCTGGTGGATATTCTTATGTATGGAGTAGTGGCACTGGTCATTCAGACGACTTTAATGGACCTGCAGGTACCTACTCGGTAAATGTTACTGACGAAAATGGATGTACAGCATCGGCTACCTATACCATATATCAGCCTACAGCTATCACTATTACCGGTATTGTTACAAATGCGCGCTGTTATCAAGGTGAAACAGGCGCAATAGATATTACAGTCACTGGCGGTGCTGGTGGTTATACATATAGCTGGAGCGATGCCGGTGGCGGACACACTTACCATAGTTGTTCATCATGGTGGAGTAGTTGGTGTGGCTCACATTCAGGTACACCATCAAGTCACAGCCAGGATCTTTCAAATATAGAAGCTGGCACATATACAGTAACAGTTACCGACAGGCATGGCTGCTCATCTACAGCAACCTATACGGTTACACAACCAACTCAAATTGCTATAACAGCTACACAAACAAATGTTACATGTAGCGGTAGCAGCAATGGTACCATAAGTATAACTGTAGCGGGTGGTACAGGCTCAACATATAGCTATAGTTGGAGCAACGGTGCACATACGCAGAATATATCAGGTCTCTCTGCTGGTACTTATACTGTAACAGTAACTGATGCTAACGGCTGCACTAATACTGGTAGTTATACCATTACAGCGCCTTCGACAATCAGCTTAAGTGCGGTAACTACCAACGCAAGTTGTCATGGTGGTGCTAGCGGGGCTATCAACCTTTCTGTCTCCGGCGGTACATCTGGTTATAGTTATACCTGGAGCAACGGTGCACATACACAAGATATATCCGGCCTCTCTGCAGGTACTTATACAGTAACAGTAACCGATGTTAACGGATGTATAGCATCTGCGAGCTATACAGTTACGCAACCGGCAGCGATTACATTATCAGCTACATCAACCAATGTAAGTTGCAATGGTGGTAACAATGGTGCTGTTAATCTGACTGTATCAGGTGGTACTGGTTCATACAGATATAATTGGAGTAATGGAGAAGATGAAAGAAATATCTCCGGTTTATCTGCCGGTACTTATACCGTTACAGTAACCGATGCTAATGGATGTACACAAACCGGTAGTTACACTATTACGCAGCCATCAGCTATTGTACTGTCTGCAACTACAACAAATACTACTTGTCATGGTGGCAGCAATGGTGCCATCAATTTGTCAGCATCTGGTGGCACAGGATCAACTTATAGCTATAACTGGAGCAATGGCGCACATACACAAAATGTATCAAGTCTGTCAGCAGGTACTTATAGCGTAACAGTAACAGATGCTAATGGATGTACACAAACCGGCAGCTATACCATCATACAGCCATCTGCTGTTACTGCTTCTATAACTGTCAATCCTGTATATGCGGTTTCGCCGGGAGGTTTGGCTTATACACTGTACATAGGTTACGGTCCTAAATCAGACAGTCTTAAAGCATCGGGTAGTGGTGGCACAGGTGCACTCAGCTATAGCTGGTCACCATCGTCAACACTTAGTAGTGCATCGGTTGCAGCGGTAAAAGCTACGCCAACTGCTACTACAACCTACACAGTAACAGTAACAGACGCTAACGGATGTACAGCAACAAGATCACAAATGCTCACATTGCTCGATGTTCGTTGTAGCGATAATCACAAAGTGGAAATATGTCACCATACTAATGGAGACCATTATACAACCTTATGTGTAGATTCATCATCAGTGGCCGGTTATTTGGCATCAGGAGATTACCTCGGTGGGTGCGGTTCTGATAATGCAAGGATCGTTACTAATAACGAGCCTCCTACAGACTTCAACATCGATGTTTATCCGAATCCGAATACCGGTACGTTCAAAGTGATGATACCACCTACCAATGGTAGCATACAGGTGCAGATCATAGATATGACAGGTAAAATGGTTGCAAGCAAAACAATACAAGATGGCAAAATTGAGCAGATAGTAGACTTTAATCTGAATGATATCGTCAGAGGGCTATATTTTGTAAAAGTAATTGCTAACGACAAGGCATACATTAAAAAGGTAATTATCCAATAGATATGGTAGAAATGTAAACAATAAAGCCACCCAATAAGGTGGCTTTATTGTTTATTGATAGAACACAATATGTTCGTATAGGAATAAATCACCATAAAATAAAAAAAACCGCAAAATGCGAGGTTATTCTGTGGGAGCTGGATACTTCTCTTCCTATTTGCTTCAGGATAGATTGACCGATATAAGTGGGGTCATTTCCTGCAGCCCGTTTTTCACTGAAAAAAATATCAACGTTGTTGATTCTTTAAAAGAAAAACTGAAGAAAACGCATTTAAACCATGAGGTATATTATAGGTTCATAACTGGTGATTCTTTAACAGACACTAAAGAATATTTACTTATGAAATCTGCACTATCAGGTGAATCGGTTGACCATTTTAATTCTAAAGGAACGGAGTATTACTTTGCAGACCATTATCTAACACCGGGGCTATCGGTCATGCCCTCACTATTTGATATGTTTGAATATTGGAATGTGGAAGTACGTAACATACATAACAACGATAGTCTTTCATTTACCACAAGTGATTACGCTATTTTTACTGACAAAATACAACATCATTATGACGATAAGCTAGGTATTGGACTCGCCGAGTTAAGGAGCATCGGCTATAAATTCTTTAACAAGAAAAGATATGACGCCGCAATAGAAACCTGGCAAATAATGATGAAGGAGTTCCCGACGTTTCCTGAGAGTTACGTTGATATCGGAAGGGCGTATAAAAAGAAGGCAAAGCTGTAGAAGCAATAAAAAATTACAATGAGGCTTTGCTCCTATTAAAAACCTCTACATTTTATAATAGCGAAGAAAAACGAGAGCTCATAAGAGAAATTGAAGATTTGAAAAATGTAAAAAACTAAAATGCATTGATTAGACTGGGCTTTTTTCTTAGGAATTTGAATCATGATACTTTAAATATTCTTTCCTGACAGGTAACTTGTAAAATCGATATGCCTTGTATGAGCACAATGGAAATTAGGTATTCAACTTCCTCACTCAGCAGATAGAGTAGACAATGTAGCGTTTTCAATGTTGGCAACGTCTTCTTTATTCAGCCCGATCTTTTTACTGTCAGGAAATTTAATTTTGATTTTATCCAATACTTCCAAAATATGGGAAATTATTTTTTATCCCTTAAAATAAAATATTTCTTAGGTTAGTCTATAGGTATAAAACCTAATTTAATTGCCCAAACAACGAGTTCTGGCCTACTTGTAACTTCAAGTTTTTCACAAAGAGTATCTTTATGTCCTATTACACTTCGAATGGGTAAATGCATTTTTTTTGCAATTTCTTCATAGGTTAAATCAGTACCTACGTGACTTAAGAACTGTTTCTCTATTTCAGAAATTTGTGGAAGAATGTCAGAATTATGAATAAGCTTATATAAACGGTTTGAAACAGTTACAGAACTATAAAAATTCTCTGTATGAATTGTAAGCAATGCCTTTTCTAGCTCTTTTGGGTCTGAATTTTTTAATAGATACCCATTTGCGCCGTTTCTTATCATTTTTATTATACTAAATTCATTATTGAACATCGTTAGTATAAGCACTTTTATAGAAGGCCATTTCTTTTTTATCGCTATCAAAGTATCATACCCATCTAATTTTGGCATACTTACATCAAGAATAACAATTTCAGGCAGGTCAGCTATTTTAGTCAATTTTTCAAGCATTTCTACACCATTATTGGCTTCAAAAACAATTGTGAATTTCTCAAATCCCATAATGATTTCGCAAATCCCTTTTCGCACAATTAAGTGATCATCAGCTATTGCTATTTTTATCGGTAATATTCCTTCCATTATCTATGTTTGCATTTAAGGTAATTGTGCATCCTTTTGGTATTGAAGCATGAATATCAAGCGTTCCATTTAAAAGTGATGCTCTTTCCCGCATATTTATTAATCCTATTCCGCCTCCAGACGCTAGTGTTTTGTTTACATCAAATCCAATACCATTATCACATATTACCATTTTAAAATTACTTTTTATATTATATTGAAGACTAACAGTTAATAAAGTGGCCTGAGAATATTTAATGCTGTTACGGATTGCTTCTTGTGCAATCCTATACACAAGCAATTCTTTTTCCGGTGTTAAACTAAATGGGGCTCCAACAGTTTCAAAATAACACTTTATATCCTGCGATAAGGTGATGTAATCTAATTCATTTTTTAAAATTGTTGCTAGCCCCATCTTTTTAATGATATCACTATTTAAGGAGTGACTAATATTACGAGAATCGTTAACTGCTTTTTCCAGCAATTCATTTGCATTTGTAAGTAATTTAGCCTGTTTTGAATCGGTACAGCAATTAATGCCGGCTTTTATATTCATGTGCGCTAACCCTAATAGTTGACCAATATTGTCATGAATTTCCTTAGAAATGCCAATCATTGCATGTTCCTGAACTTCTATCCGTGTTTGTAAAATCTCATTTTGAAAAGCTTGCTGCTTTTGCTTATGTACTATAAGAAAAGCTATTAGGGAACAGGCAAATAATATTATTATTAAAGTGCCTGCAATGAAAAGCGGTATGATATAACTATTATTCATAAACAACTTTGAACTTAGTATATAACAAATAGAAAATACCAAACGAACAATAGATAAGGCTATTTAGTAGCAATATTGATACATCTAATTTCCACATGTTTTTGCCCAAAGTGAACATGAAATAATCAAAAAGCCCCCAATATAAATATGTACAAGTCCAATACAGTAAAATTAATGAGGTTATCCAAAAATGAGAATAATAGAGCAATGAGGTTTTTCCTGATTTAAGTAACACCCTGAAAAAAGAAAAAACGCTCATTGATATTATACAGAATCCTTCAAAAAATAAAAAATTAGAACTCATACTGTTAAAGGGTTGAATGAATATAATATTGATTGTGCCAAGTAATGTTCCTGCAATTAGGATATACAATCCAATATTATATTTTCTAAAGACATCGATACAGTAGTTAAAGTACATTGAAATAAAGCCCAGCTCAATTATATTAAATATTGCATAGACTGGTAAATTGGTATGAAACTTTATTGCTGAATAGTATGCAATACATTCGGTTAAGAACGTAAACCCAAGATAGATGCAGAATATTTTTGCAGCCAAGTCCAATAGTCTATACCTGTATACGCCGCTAGTAAAAGAAAATAGCAGAAATCCTAAATACAAAAATGATACAAATTCTCTTTTCATTTAATTTACTTCATTACCGTAATGAAGAATATTGTGCAGTACCCCCTGTAGGACACCAATCCGGACATGGCATTGCATGATCTAAAACCATATTGTCTGAATTATAAATGTAATTATTGTTTTGGTCATAGCCTGCAATGATAACTGTTAATTCTCCCGTTTGATACTTTGCATTCATACCAAAATGCCCAGAATTAATATACTCTAATGTGTGACCCAGCATGATCTTAATCTGTACGATCTTTCCGTGTGAACTGTCATTTAAATAATTTCTTAAAACATTTGCGTCAAAGATAAGCGCTTGTAGGTCACTATCATTTGCTGGATAATTAATACTGGTTAAGTAACTATTGACCATTTTGTTTGCGCTATCAATTGGGATAAACTGAGAAAATGGTCCTGCTGAAGTCATTCGCATCATACTGGATGAAAATTTAATTTGTCCGTTGTTTGGAGTAATATTTCGGATACTTGAAATAATAGGTTGCTCATCTTTTTGACAAGAAACAATAGCAAATAGTGTCATGAACATCAACAATTTAATTCTTTTCATGTTAATTGATTTTTTTGTGAACAATTTTTGACATGAAAAGTATGTGCATTTATACATTATGAAATGGCTATTTGTCAGTTGTTTTTATGTATAAAAAGACAAAATTTTATGGTTAAAAAATGTTAGAGTATAAGAATAGGAGAATGATACATCTACATATAATTCTGCAAAAAGCAATAATTATCTGAAGTGTATTATTCCTAATGAAATAGATGAGAATAAAAGACGATTATGCCTGAAGTTGTATTATAGATATATTGGCTGTAAGTAACTTTCTAAAACAGTCATTCAATTATTAATTAGGAAGTTAGTTTATCCTTATATAATTAGATCAGGAAGCGATTTCTAAAGGGATTATTCCTAATTGAATTGCACATATCGCAAGTGTAGTTCTGCTGGAAACGTGTAGTTTTTTAAACAAGTTATCCCGATACCCCATAACGCTTCTTAAAGTAGTCTTCATTTTCAAAGCAATCTCATCAAGGCTGAAATCGCTGCAAATATGTGTTAAAAATTCAAGCTCTTTTGCAGTAAATATTGGGTCTTTTATTTCTTTGTTTTTTATGGCATGAATAAGATGTGATGAAGTGATTTCGGAATTGAAAAAGCCATCTTTATAAATTGTAAGCAGAGCATTTCGTATTTCCAGGGGATTACAGTTCTTTAGTAGATAACCGTCTGCGCC
>Ga0206886_1050_pt1 | contig 25211 bp, 19 predicted proteins | sample Alteio_BWOrgHeat_92_FD_152952 | JGI IMG/M metagenome (GOLD analysis project Ga0206886, IMG submission 152952) | Enriched cells from forest soil in Barre Woods Harvard Forest LTER site, Petersham, Massachusetts, United States - Alteio_BWOrgHeat_Nextera2 ... | reverse complement strand
AAATTGCTGGCTATAGAAAATTAATATTGAATACATAAAATACTGTATTTACTTTTGACTTCTAATTTAACTATATGTTACAGCCATCAACATTGAAATTTCTGAAAGACCTCGCTAAAAATAATAACAAACCCTGGTTTGAAAAGAATAAGAAAACATACGAATCAGCAAAAGTGGATTTCGAAAATTTTGTCACTGCTGTATTAGAGAAGCTTGGTAAATCAGAGCCTGCGTTTAAAGAGCTGAAAGCAAAGGATTGTATTTTTAGAATATACCGCGATGTTCGTTTCTCAAAAGACAAGTCACCGTATAAATCAAACTTTGGTGCTTCCTTTAGTAAAGGAGGCAAAAAGCATATGGCTGCTGGTTATTACCTGCATGTAGAACCGGGTAAAACATTTTTAGGTGGCGGCATGTGGATGCCAGAGCCCGATATGCTAAAAAAAATACGCCAGGAGGTAGATTATAATTTCAAGGATTTTCAAAAAATAGTAAATAGTGCAGCTTTCAAAAAAACATTTGGTAAGCTAAGTGAAGAAGATAAACTGAAGAAAGTGCCTAAAGGTTATACTGATGATAACCCTGCTGTGGAATACCTGAAATTGAAGAGTTTTGTAGCCGGCTCTAAAGCTGATGATAAGGACTTGATGGATAAAACAGCGGTGACGAAGGTAACCGGGGTGTTCTCAACTATGAAACCCCTGATAGATTTTTTGAATGAGGCAGCCGACTGATCAGTTGCGGAATACAAGAAACTCAAATGGCTTATCGCCGAGTATCTTTTTTCTCTTTCCGCCTTTCGGCTTCTTTTGTGTAATGTTGCGATACACGTCCAGCGTTTCTGATGCATCCTGAACTCTCTGGTCATTGTCAACTTTACTTACAATGGTCATCAGCTCATCTACTTTCTGCTCAAAATCACCTTGCCAGTGCTGCGCAACTTTTGTCGTGACCAACAACTCGCGTGTTTGTTGTTTCATTGGCGGTCTTTTTTAAAATGCACTTCATTATTCACTGAAGTACATCACATTAACCATTAGAAAAATAGATCAATTTTTCTGCGGTAAAAAATAACGATAATTTAAAATGTGAATAACTCGAAAATCAATGAAAAAAATTCAACAAAATTTTCATAATGTATCTTAGTAAAACTGCGTCAGATAAGGATATCGCTCTTCGTATAATTGTTTTACCTTATTTAATATAAATGTGCGTAACTGATCTACGTTGCGACGCTCAATAGCAGATATGTATACTTGTGCTCCATGCGTTTCAGCTTCCCAACGCTTTTTCAATTGATTCAGAAGGTCATTTTTTACTGCGTCATCTAACCATGGGTCGAAAGTTTTCTGCTCATAGATATCCATTTTATTGAAAATAGTAATAATAGGTTTATCATACGCATTTATCTCCTGCAATGTTTTATTGACAACACCCATTTGGTCCTCATAAGCAGAATGTGAAATATCTACTACGTGCAATAAACAATCAGCTTCGCGCACCTCATCCAGCGTACTCTTAAAGCTTTCTACCAGGTGATGCGGCAACTTACGAATAAACCCAACTGTATCGCTCAATAAAAATGGCGTTTGCTCATACACTATTTTTCTTGTGGTAGTGTCGAGTGTAGCAAACAATTTATTCTCAGCAAATACATCTGATTTGCTGAGCAGGTTCATAATAGTACTTTTGCCCACGTTAGTATATCCTACCAATGCTACACGTATGTAAGTGCCTCTCTCCTTTCGTTGTGTAGCCGCTTGCTTATCTATCTCACCCAGACGTTTACGCAGTAAAGAAATTTTATCCTTTACTATACGGCGGTCAGTTTCTATTTCTGTTTCACCCGGTCCGCGCGTACCTATACCACCCCCCAGGCGTTCGAGGTGTTTCCACATACCTTTTAATCTTGGGAGCAAATATTGATATTGCGCCAGCTCTACCTGCACTTTAGCCTGCGCTGTTTTAGCACGGCGGGCAAATATGTCCAATATCAGGTCGCTGCGGTCTATTACTTTTATATTCAGCGCTTCTTCTATATTGCTGATCTGTGAGCCCGTAAGCTCATCGTCAAAGATCGCGAGACGTATACCTTGTGCAGATACATACTTTTTTATCTCTTCGAGTTTGCCTTTACCTAAAAAGGTGCGGCTATCGGGGTGCGGTAATTTTTGAATAAAATTCTTCACAGCCACTGCACCTGCTGTTTCTGCAAGAAAAGCCAATTCTGTCAGGTATTCATTCACGCGCTCTTCAGTCTGTTCTTTATAGATCAGGCCAACTAAAACGGCGCGTTCTTCGTCTACTATGTTCTTTTTTTCTATCAATTGATATCTATTATAAAAACCATCCCGCCGTAGGCGGGACGATTAGTGCAGCAAAATTACGTTATTTGAAGATAATCAGAGTAACCGCTCCTGTTCACGCAACCAACGCTCGGGTATCTCATCCTTGCTCGCTACCAGGTAATCATTATAGGAGCAGGGTACGAACATTTGATTAGGCAGTTTCATCCACCACCTGTTTGTGCGTTTGCTTTTTAAGAATACGGTATCATTATCTGTAAAACTGACATGAAATGAAATAAATTCATCACGCTCAGATAATTTGGCTTCGCTGCGACGTACCTGGTAACCATCTATAAAATACCATATCATTTGTGCCAATAATTGTGCGCTCATATTATTCGTGTCGCGCGCAGGGTCAAAACCATATATTCCAAACGACGTAAGAATATTACTCATGCCTGCATATCTTGCCAGCATACAAGCTTCTTCACCCGTAAATCCATTGGGTGACCCGTTAATATTTACTGGCGCATCGCCATACTTAACAGCACTAATATCAAAACTAAAAAGATTGCTTGTTCTCAGCACCGGCTCCATATCCTCCATATGTTCACGTACTTTCCCAAGCCTGAAAAAATCGAAACGCAGTTTATCGAGCGTTTCCAACATGCGTGGGTGCGCATAATAACTTTGAAATCCGATATGACTGAAATGCCCTACAAAATTAGGCTGAGAAGTAAGCATTTTCATTAAAAAGCTACGCGATGTAACTATTTCTAATTCATCCAGGTCTATGAGCATATCCGCCACTGCTGCATTTATCATTTGGCTATTTCGCCTAAATGCTTCATACTGCTGTAAAGTAAGGTCATGCGCCCCGCCCAATACTATTACCACTTTGCCTGCTTTGTGAAGTTCTATTAACACTTCCCGCAAAGCAGCGTATGTATCTTCTACAGAAGCTCCACGATGAATATTGCCTGCGTCAGCTACTTTTACCGATGGGTGCCAGTTATATAATTTGTATAATTGCTCCCGTATCGCATCCGGCCCGTCAGAATGATAGGCATTATCTTTTTCGCCACGCCATTCACCACAGCCCACTATTACAATATCGGCATCCTCCCAGTCAAAGTGTTGTTGTGTAACACGTTGCACATTCGCTCCCCATTGCAATGCCTGGTAAGTATCGTTTTCTTTAGTTTCAATAAAATGTGTGGGGTCAAAAAATGATCTTAGATCCTGCATAAAAAATAAATAACCGGGCTAAAAATACATAATTGTACTGATGAACTGCCGATAAATAAAAACCATCCCTACAGTATGCAAGGATGGTTTTAAATAATATAAAAAGCGTTTAGTTCACCCTGTACTTAGGATGTTCGCGATATTTATTATATGCTTTTGAATGCACTTTGCAGGAACTTACCAGTTGCATAAGTATAGCGGCAAACACGCAAAGTATAATAATGTTCTTTTTCATTTGATAATACTACTTTAATACGGCATCTAAAATAATAGATATACTTTGTATTTCATAAAAAGTATACGAAGCAGATGCTTTACTCTCCAAAATGCCTTTTGTGATAATAATCCCAATATCCATCTCCTTTATAATAACGTTTAGAATATTGGTCATAACGGGTCTGCTGATGGCCACTTGCGCAGGAACCCAATAACATCGCTGTAAGCGAGAAAGTTATGGCAATTAAAATTATGTTTTTCAAAATATTATGATTTAACATGTTTAAAACCTGCAACAATTTATAGAAAATTTCTAAAAAAAGAAAATAACAGCCTATATGGTATTAAATCTTATCTACACTTATCTGTGCTCGCCATTCCCCCTATTGCCGTGCCTTGGGCCATAGCTATTGCCGCCATGGTTACCTCTATCTCCTCCGCCATGATAATGCATACGCTCTTCACGATATCTATAAGGGCTATAATGAAAATGTAAGGGGTGCCAATAAACCGGATGAGGGGGATAAGGATGATAGGCTGTAACTACGCAAGAACTAAAGCCTGATATAATAATTATTGCAAAAAAAGGTAAAAGATATTTTTTCATATACTTTGAATGTATTGTAAATTACTTATTCTACAGATAGTATTAAAACCGCCCGGCAAAAAACAAGGGCGGTTTTGTAAATAAACACTCCAGCATTTTTATTTATCTATAGTAGTGATGATGACAATAACCATGATGGTAATAACCATAATGTCCGTAATAGCCCGGTCCTGCAATTATGCATGAACTGAAATAGGTTGCAATACAAATTAGTAGTCCTGCGATCAATAGTTTGCTTTTCATAACACTTGTTTGCTATTGATAAGACAAAGCACAGACCAATATTTGTTAAGGAAATATAAAAGTCTACTTAAATAACTGGAATACTATCAGAGAGCTAATATAGGCTATGCAAAACATGTATGTAAATTGTATAGCAGGATATTTCCAACTGTGGGTTTCCCTTTTTACAATAGCCAGCGTGCTCATACATTGCATAGCAAACACGTAAAACAATAATAAAGAAAGCCCTGTAGCCAACGTGTACACGGGTGTGCCGTCAGGTTTACGGGCAGCTGCCATTTTTTGCCGCAAGGTTTTATGAGTTGCCTCCTCGTCGCCCACACTATACAATGTAGCCATTGTACCTACAAAAACTTCGCGCGCTGCAAAAGATGTTATTAATGCAATACCTATTTTCCAGTCAAACCCGAGTGGTCGAATCACAGGCTCAAATGCATGGCCCATAATACCTGCAAAAGAGTTTTCAAGTCGCTCTGTAGAATGTGCCCTGTCTATATCCACCTTATTTACAGATTTTTTTAACTGCATGGAGGCATATTTTTCGTCAACATGCTTCATTCTGCCGGGTGGGCCGTAAGATGCAAGCGCCCATAACAGTAATGATATGATCATGATTACTTTACCTGCATCTCGCACAAATATTTTTGCTTTTTCAAGCATAGTAATACCCACATTACTCCACCTCGGCGCACGATATACCGGCAACTCCATCAGGAAAAAAGTTCGCTCGCTTACTTTGATGATAATGCTCATTACTTTGGAAACCAGCAAGGCCATAAAAAAACCGAGCAGGTATAAACCCATTAACACAATGCCCTGCATATTGAATATGCCCAGTACATACTTGTCGGGAATAATGAGTGCTATCAATATAGTGTATACAGGTAGCCTCGCAGAACAACTCATCAATGGCGTAACAAGAATAGTTATTAATCGTTCCTTGCGGTTTTGTATAGTACGTGTAGCCATTATAGCCGGTACTGCACAAGCCATACCACTGATAAGTGGCATTACCGAGCGTCCGTTCAATCCTACACTTCGCATGAGCCGGTCTGTTAGAAAACTGATACGCGCCATATAGCCTGTATCTTCCAGTATGGTAATAAAGCCAAACAATATCATGATCTGCGGTATAAAAACCGCTATACCACTCATGCCGGCAAGCAATCCATTAATAATAAGGTCTTTGAAAAAATTATCAGGCATTACAATAGTAAGCCAGTTACTTGCAGTGCTAAACAATTCCTCTACCCAGTTCATAGGATATTTAGCCAGCCAAAATATACTTTGAAACAATAGGAACAGAACAGATAACAGTATTACATTACCCCAAAATGGCTGCAATAGTATTTTATCTATCTTCTCACTTTTCAGCATTCGTTGCTCAGGTGTTACTTCTGTTACACATTGCTGTATCACCTGGTCTATTTTGCGGTAACGCTGCATTATTTCTTCTGCCTGCACTTTGGCGCGTTGAAATTTCATTTCATCGAGCAGTGCAGCAATTCTTATGCGTTGTGCGGCATTCAGATATTTTAGTTCCAGGTAATTACAAGCTACATGCAACGCACTGTAATTGCTTCTCAAACCGCACAGTTCTTTTATTTCTTCTATCCAGGCACCTGTAAGTGCTTTTGTATCTATAAACTCTGTTGTCGAAGCTCTTTCCTCGCTATGCTGCACATCTGCAATAACTTTTTTTAATTGGCCTATGCCTTTATTTTTTCTTGGATTTATAGGCACTACAGGCACGCCCATCATTTGTTGCAGATCTGCTATGTCTATCTTTATGCCCTTGCGTTGCGCAATATCCATCATCGTAAGCGCGATCACAACAGGCACTTTCAGATCCATGATCTGCGAAACAAACAGCAAGTTTCGTTTCAGGTTAGCAGCATCTGCAATTACAATTACCAGTTGGGGTTTGTCTGCAGTTTTGTTGTTTAAAAGCACTTCGTAAGTAACAAGTTCATCTGTGCTTTTCGGGTATAGGCTGTATGTACCCGGCAGATCGAGAATATGTGCAGTTAATGATTCATTAATACGGGATACCCCTGTCTTTTTATCAACTGTTACACCCGGAAAATTGCCTACCTTTTGGTTAAGGCCCGTAAGTGCATTAAACAAGGAACTTTTACCGCTATTGGGATTACCAACTAATGCTATTGTGTATGGGGAATGGTTTTGCAACCAGCAAAATTACCAATTGATAGATTGCTTTGCTAATTGTATTACTTTATAGCCCTAAAAATTCCCGATTATATAAATTGGTTATGAATTATGGCTATATGAAGCAATGAAATGTTAAATCAGGTATATTTACGTGTATTTTTCACCTTAACGGGCAAACTATGAGAAAAATTTCAATACCGTTCATTATTTTGTTTTACCTTTTATTTTCTAATGCTGTAAGAGCACAGCAACCATTCCACTATTGGTTTGGAGCCAGTTCCGGAACTTACAGCTCTCTTACAGGAGCTACTGTTGTCACCTCTACTACACCTTGGGATAGCACCAGCAATTTCAGCGTCCCGATAGGTTTTAGTATTAATATAGATGGCACTGTAACTGATCATGTTTACCTGCATCGCGTACATGCTTTTTGTGTTGATACATTTACTATTCCCATACTGCATGGTTTTCAATTAATAAATGCCGCCCTAATAGATCGCGGATCCGGTAGTTCCAGTTCGCCTATTAGTTATACTGTTTCAGGCACCCCAGGCAGCCAGATCTTTAAACTGGAAATAAAGAACGCCGGCTTTATAGAAGAGTTGATCATTCACAGCACTTTAAATGATTATACCAATATTCAGTTATGGTTGTATGAGGGCACTAATGTTGTTGAGATACATTATGGCCCTTCACAGATCACCAATCCTTCAGAATATTTTACTAATTCAGGTGGTGACCCTATTGTAGGATATAGCTGGCGCAAAAACCTTACAGGTAGTGGCACTTTATATTCCGTAGATGGCCCGGCTTCAAACCCGGCCTTGCTTGCTGTTGATGATAGCATGGTATTTTCTTCATACGCAATTACGCATGTGCCGGAAGGTCTGTTAGGTTATCCACCTTCAGGAACAATATTTAAATACACCCCTATCAGGGCAGGTGTGTCTAATGTAAATATAGAGAGCGCACATATTTATCCTACTGTTTGTAAAACAGAGATCATGGTTGACTATACCAACATGGAACCAACAACTTTTGAAGTGATATCTATGAAGGGTATGCCTACGGTGATGAAAGGGATATTGCAAAATGGGACCACACATATTGACTTGAGCAGGGTCGCGGCCGGTAATTACTTATTGAGTTTGCAAAACAGCAGCGGAAAATTTGTTCAGAAATTTATAAAACTGTAGCTTTTTACAGGAGTGTACAATTCTATCTTATAAAGGGAAAAAGGCCTGCTTTTAAGCGGGCCTTTGGTTTTATAATAACGCCTTAATAGCATCTATTACCGCTTGTAGTTTACCCGCATCCTGTCCACCAGCTGTGGCCAATGTTTTCTGTCCGCCGCCGCCGCCTTTTATTAATGGCGCTACATATTCTTTTATCAGTTTACCCGCATCCAAGCCTTTTGCTACTGCTACAGTTTCATCAACACCAATAGCTACAAACGGCTTACCATCTATATTTGCGCAGAGCACTATTACATGATCATTAAGATGAGATTTCAGATCGAAGCATAGTTTCTTCAAAGCATCTGCAGAACTTACAGAAACTATTTCACCCACAAAGGTTACCTGGTTAATGATCTGGTCTTTTGTGAGCAACTCATTTCTGATGCCAACTAATTGTCTTGCCTCTAGGCTTTCGGCGTGTTTTTCCAATCGCGTATTTTCTTCCTGCAGTTTTTCAATAGCTTTTACCGGGTCCTTAGTATTTTTTAATTGATCCTGTATTTGTGCTATGAGTGCTAGTTTTTCATTTATATATGTTTCGGCAGATTTTCCGCTTACAGCTTCTATGCGTCGCACCCCCGCCGCAACTGCAGCTTCTGAGGTTATCTTAAAAAGGCCCAATTGTCCTGTAGCACCCACATGTGTACCACCGCATAATTCAATAGAATAGCCAGGATCTATAATGACAACGCGAACTATGTTACCATATTTTTCACCAAATAAGGCCATAGCGCCCAGCTTCACAGCTTCATCTTTCGGCATTTCTTTTATTACCACAGGTATATTCTCGCGTATCTTCTCATTTACAATTGCTTCGATTTTTGAAATTTCCTCTTCTGTCACTTTTGCAAAATGCGAAAAGTCAAAGCGTAGATGCTCTTCATTTACCAATGAACCTTTTTGCGCTACATGTATACCCAACACTTGCCTGAGTGCTGCATGCAATAAATGTGTAGCACTATGGTGCACTGCAGTAGATATTCTTTTTGATACATCTATTCTCGCAAGTACCGGCTTACTCAGATCGGCAGGAATTGTTTCTGCAAAATGTATAATAAGATCGTTCTCTTTCTTAGTATCTGCTATCTGTATGGTATCATTCGGAAAAATGAATTCACCAATATCACCCACCTGTCCACCACTTTCTGCATAGAAAGGTGTTTTATCCAGTACAACATGGTAAGATTCTTTGCCTTTTGTTTTTACCCTTCTATACTTTAGCACGTGAGCTTCGAACTCTGTATGATCATACCCGACAAATTTAGAACTGCCTTCTTTCAGCACTATCCAATCATCAGTATCTAAAGCAGTAGCAGCACGGCTGCGTGTTTTCTGTTGTTGCATTTCTGCTTCGAAAGCCTGCTCATCTACTGTTAAATTATTCTCCTGCCCTATTAATCTTGTCAGGTCAATGGGAAATCCATAAGTATCGTACAATTCAAATGCTGCCTTACCATCAATTACTTTCGATTTGCGATTGAATGTATCAATAATTATTTCATCAATCTTTTTCAACCCTTTATCCAACGTTCTCAAAAAAGCATCCTCTTCTTCCCTTACTACTTTACTTACAAGCTCTATTTGTTTCTGCAATTCAGGAAACACATGTTCAAATTGCTTCCCAAGCACCGGCATTAATTGGTATAGCAAAGGTTGCTTATGATCGAGATAAGAATAATAATACCGCACAGCACGACGTAATATTCTGCGTATTACATACCCTGCACCTGTATTAGATGGCAGTTGTCCATCTGCTATAGTAAACCCTATGGCGCGTATATGGTCTGCCAATACTCTAAAGGCAATGTCTTTTTTACTATCGGTATTCGTGTATTGTTTGTGCGTATGTTTTTCTATCGCTTCTATCGTACCACTAAACAGGTCCGTATCATAATTACTATGCTTACCCTGTATTACACGCACCAGTCTTTCCAGCCCCATGCCCGTATCTACATGCATGGCAGGTAATGGCTGCAGGCTGCCGTCTTTCATACGGTTAAACTGCATGAACACATTGTTCCATATCTCTATCACCTGCGGATGATCGGCATTTACTAAACTCTTACCATCTCTTTTTTTACGCTCTTCATCACTACGGCAATCTACATGTATCTCTGAGCAGGGCCCGCAAGGGCCTGTATCCCCCATCTCCCAAAAATTGTCTTTTTTATTGCCCAGCAATATCCTGTCTTCGCTAATATGTAGTTTCCAGAAATTATATGCCTCTTCGTCTTTAGGTAACCCTTCTTTAGTGTCCCCTTCAAATACCGTTACATACAACCTGTTTGTATCCAGTTTGTAAATATTGGTGAGTAATTCCCAACTCCATTCAATAGCTTCTTTCTTAAAATAGTCACCAAAGCTCCAGTTGCCCAGCATTTCAAACATGGTATGGTGATAGGTATCTACACCCACCTCTTCCAGGTCGTTATGCTTGCCACTTACACGCAGGCATTTTTGGGTATCTGCCACACGGGTATATTCAGCCTGCCTATTGCCCAAAAAATAATCTTTGAACTGGTTCATACCCGCATTGGTAAACAACAGGGTCGGATCGTTTTTTACTACAATAGGAGCAGAGGGGACTATGTGATGCCCCTTACTCTTAAAGAAATCAAGAAATTGCCGGCGTATCTCGTTGGCAGTAAGCATAAAGACAAAGATAATGAGATGAGTACCCCATTCCAACTCAACAACCCAAATGGGCTGAAAATGCTTTTTATTATTAAATTAATACAAAAGAACAAAATCCAATATTAACTTTATAGTAAGAAAACTTTGTATTCTTCACACACTAAAATCTATTTTATGTCTACAGTTGAAGAGAGATTAAACAAATTGGAGCGCCGGCTCAGTTTTTACCGGTCAGCAACCTTACTGTTATTATTAGGTGGGGTTTTTCTTTTTATAACAGCATTTGATAACAATGGCATAACTGATGTTATTAAAGCAAGAGAATTACAGATTGTGGGCAGCAATGGCTCAACAGCCTTGTTACTTTCAACCAACACCAGTGGTGGCGACCTGAAAATGTATTCATCCGATGGCACCAATACTGTCCATTTATTACAATCCACTTTGGGCACGGGCGTTATTGCAACCGAATCGAAAAGCGGCAATCTTGCTTGTCGTATAGGTGATTGCAGCAATGGAGCGGGATGTATAGATGTATATAATACCAAAGGCAATATCATTTCAGAAGTGGGTTCTACTGACAGGAATACAGGGTATTTGGGCACAAAGGACGAAGATGGGAATGACCTGGTAAGGATAACTTATACCAGCAATGAATATTCAGGCTGGATAGGGGTTTACAATGCCAATCATCAGAATATAATAAGGATGTGCGGAACTGATGAACATTGCGGCTCTGTATCTTTTTACAATGCTTCGGGCACCAAGGTTAGCTACATAGGTACTGAATCAGCACAGAATGGCTGTGTAAATGTATACGACCGTAATGGCAATGGCTTGAACGGTGTTTGGTCTAAGTAGTTGTTTATAAATTATTTAATGCCTGATAACTACAGGCCTTGTAATTTTATATACCCCTCTCTACCTAATATCCTGCCCTATTCCCTAACTTCGCTGCATGCCTGCTAACGACAAAAAACTCTTTTTGCTGGATGCAATGGCGCTCATTTTTCGCGCCTATTATGCACTTATCCGCAACCCGCGCATTACCAGCAAAGGAAGGAATACCAATGCTCAATTCGGCTTTACCACTACTTTGCTCGACCTCATCAATAAAGAAAAACCCACTCACCTCGCAGTTGTGTTCGATACGGCTGCACCAACCGAAAGGCATACCGACTTTACAGATTATAAAGCCAATCGCCAGGAGGCTCCTGAAGACCTCATAGATGCCTTGCCTGATATAAAAAGAATTGTACGTGGTTTCAATCTGCCTACTATAGAGAGTGATGGATACGAAGCTGATGATATCGTGGGCACACTGGCTTTAGAAGCTGCCGACCTCGGTTACACCGTTTACATGGTTACCCCCGATAAAGATTACGGGCAAATTGTTCGCGACAATATATATATGTACAAACCTCCCTATGCCGGTGGTGTGGCAGAGATATTGGGCCCTAAAGAGGTCTGTGAAAAATGGAATATCAAACGTGTGGACCAGGTAATAGATATGTTGGGTATGATGGGCGATGCGGTAGATAATATTCCGGGTATACCGGGTGTTGGCGAAAAAACAGCCGCTAAATTATTAGCAGAATACGATACGCTGGAAAATGTATTGGCAAATGCCGATAAAATAAAAGGTGCCATGGGCGAGAAAATTCGTAATGGCAAGGAAAGCGCTATCATGTCTAAAAAACTGGCAACTATTATCACCAATGTTCCGAATGTCCCTTTTCATGCAGAAGATTTTCGTGTAAAAGATTGGAATAAAGACGCGTTGATAGAAGTATTCGCAGAATTGGAATTCAAAACATTGGGCAAGCGTATACTCGGTGAAGATGTAGCAACCGCACAAAAAGTAGTAGCCACAGATCTCTTCGGCAACGCACTGCCGCAGTCCGGGGCTCCGCAAATAACCGGTACTACTGTAGAGGTGGAAGATATAGCAAACGAAACACCTCCTGCCAATCTTAAAACCATAAAAGACATTCCTCACCAATACCATTTGGTACAAACAGGTGAAGCAATTGACAAATTGGTAAAAGAGCTGCTGCAACAAAAAGAAATATGCTTCGATACAGAAACTACCGGCACTGATGCTAACCTCGCTGACCTTGTAGGGCTCAGCTTTTCCTGGGAAAAAGGAGTAGGCTATTATGTAGTAGCTCCGGTCGACAGAAATGAAGTAATAACATTGCTCAATAAATTCAAACCGGTATTCGATAAAGAAGATATATCATGGGTAGGCCAGAATATAAAGTATGATATGACCATGCTGAAATGGTATGGATTTGAACTGAAAGGCAAAACCTTCGACACCATGGTTGCAAGCTATGTGCTGGAGCCGGATGGCAAACGAAGCATGGACATGCTGAGCATAAAATACCTCGGCTATGAACCTGTTTCTATAGAAGAACTGATAGGCAAAAAAGGTAAAGGACAACTCTCTATGCGCGATGTTCCTTTGGAACAGATAAAAGAATATGCAGCCGAAGATGCTGACGTAACACTGCAACTGAAGCACATATTAACCCCTCTAATAAAAAAGCAGGAACTGGAAACTGTTTTTTATGATATCGATAATCCGTTAGTGCCTGTGCTGCTTGATATGGAATTTGAAGGCATAGCCATAGATGTGAACTTTTTGAAAGACTACTCCAAAGAACTGGAAAGAGAAATAAAAATTGCAGAGGACAATGTTTATAAACATGCGGGCGTAAATTTCAATCTCGGCTCTCCCAAACAACTAGGTGAAGTATTGTTTGAAATAATGAAGATCGATACGACTGCCAAAAAAACTAAAACGGGCCAGTATGCCACAGGTGAAGATGTACTTATCAAGCTACGCCATAAACACCAGGTGGTAGACGATATTCTTGCTTACCGCGAACTGACTAAATTAAAAAGCACCTATGTAGATTCGCTGCCAGAGCTGATAAACCCTCGTACTGGCAGAGTACATACTAATTTCAACCAAACTATTGCGGTAACGGGCCGTTTAAGCAGCATCAACCCTAACCTGCAAAATATACCTATACGCACAGAGCGTGGTCGCGAAATAAGAAAAGCATTTATACCCAGAGATGCGGGACATCGTTTATTATCTGCCGATTATTCTCAAATAGAATTACGCATCGTTGCAGCTATAAGCGGCGATGAAGGTATGATACAAGCCTTCAGCGAGCACAAAGACATTCACACTGCCACCGCGGCCAAAGTATATGGCATAGAAGAAAAAGATGTAACCTTCGAAATGCGTCGCGCCGCCAAGGCGGTTAATTTTGGTATCATATACGGGCAATCAGCTTTCGGGCTGGCGGAAAGCCTGGGTATTAACCGCACAGAAGCCAAGACGATCATTGATAATTACTTTACACAATATTCGTCCATTAAAAAATATATGGATAGTACTGTAAATTTTGCAAAAGAGCATACCTATGTACAAACATTGAAGGGTCGTAAACGCTGGCTGCGCGATATTCATTCTGCCAACTTCACGGTACGCGGTTATGCTGAACGTAACGCCATTAATACACCTATACAAGGCACCGCAGCCGACATGATAAAACTGGCCATGATACATGTGCATAAAGAATTAAAGAAAAGCGGCATGAAAACTAAAATGATATTGCAAGTGCATGACGAATTGGTATTTGACGTGCCTGTAAGTGAAGTAAATGATGCGCAGCAATTGGTAAAAAAATGTATGGAAGCTGCTATGGAATTACCGCATCACGTACCTATAAATGCAGAAACAGGGGTCGGCAATAATTGGCTGGAAGCACATTAAATTATTGCGCTATCATATCTGTAAGTTTTTTCTCCATTACCACATGGTCTATTCCTACTTCTGTAAATACGTCACTGGTTACTATATAATCAAGCCCGGCATAAAAATCTTTGGCTGTTATGCGTGCATGTAAGACCACCTGCTTATAACCGTGCATGACTGCTATATGTTCAGCAGCATGCATCAATTGAGCGCCAATGCCCTTGCCCTGCCATTCATGATACACAGCCATTTGTCTGAATTTTATCAGTACATCAGTTTTAGGTTGCAGCATCAGGCAACCGACCACCTTACCACCTTTCTCTGCGATCAGGATAATATCTTTCGCATCGTCACTCAGGTCCTCATCTTTTAGCGATAGGCCGATCGGTTTACGCAATAAAGCTTCGCGCAGCTCCCATACCTGTTCATATTCAGGTGTATCCACATTTACTTGCCTGGTAATAATATCATCCATTATTTATGCAGCTCAATTTGTGTTAATTCCATCTGAGTGGTCTCATTACTTTTCACTTTAAAATCTTCTACTTTTTCTTCCATCACTATATTGCTCCCTGAATATTTCAAATAATGCACCTTATATAATCCAGGTTTCAAACGCAGTTTCTGACTCTCTGGAAATCCATTCACATCCATGCTATAAAACATCAGGTACCTGTCTCCGAGAATAGTATATAAAGAAACCTTACCAATTTTGTTAGTATTCGTGAATTGTATCCAGCCCGGTTCATCAATACCCACCTGTAATTCTTTATCAAATTCCAGATCCGTATACAAGTCTGTAGCCGGTAATGTATTGATCTGTATATGGTAAGTGCCTGATTCATATTCCAATACCTCTGTGCATTTTTGATTGATCTCTTTGCCCCCTATTTCACGGCGTGTTACCAGTGCTTTAAATTCAGATACCGGGCGATCTTTATTTCCTATATAGTAAAAACGCAAGCTGCCATTATGCACTTCGAGGAATATCTTATTATTCTTACCGGGTGTTATAACAATATTATGTGCTTTGGTTTTGCCATTTACCACAGCAAGATCATATTTCCCGGCAGGTAATTGTATCGGATCAGGATTATTAGCAGCATCGATCATGCGGAAAAACTTTTTTACTTCCTTTCCTGTACCCGGGTCGGTCAAAGCTATTTGTGGGGTAGTGCTGTAAAATTTTCCTCTTCCGTCAGTGAAATATATCTGCACTGTTGTTTCTTTCGAGTCTTCTGTTTTTATGCTGAACGGGGCGTCTTTAGGCGTAACATCCGTTTTTTGTGTAGCCCCCTTATTTGGTTGCAGAAAGGTCTCTATTGTTTTAGGAGCAACAACTATTGGCGGTAGCTTTACCTTATTCACAGCCCTTGTCGTAAATACTACAGGAAATATAAAAGTAGTGGCCGACACCGACCTTATCTTATTCACTTCTTCTTTCTTTATTACAGGCGGCACGTTCACCACATGCACATCAGGTGCTTGTGTTTGTGTTTTTATTTCCCCTGCATTCTTTGTTTCTAAAGTATTGGTAGGTTCTTCAGTTTTTACTTCCGGTACATTAATGGTTTGCACAGGCTCAGGTTCATGTGTTTCAACTTTTACTTCGGTAGTATTATGTATCTGTAAAGCCTCCGGTGGCATTACCTTAGTTTCAAGGTATTGTTTGTATTGCGCAGTAGTAAGTACCAGTGCCGGGCGAAAAGCTGTAACAATACTATCTACAGATTGCGCGATACTCACCTCATCTGTTGCTTGCAGATAATTACCCAGGCATGCATAATCTGTTTTAAGCGGTGCATAATCCACCATACTTACTATATAGGGTTTGAAATATATCTTCTTGTCAAGCAGTTTTTTTACAACCTCACATATATCACCGCCACAACTTTCACCGCCGTCTGTAATCAATACAATGCTGTATGCATATTTATTTTCTTCCAGCAGGTCATTCTCTGCTGCTTCCTGCAATGAATACGCAATTGGTGTAACACCCGCAGGGTGAATATCTGCTAATCGCAACTGCATTTGTGTGCGGTTGTCCTTGCTAAACATCACCTCCCTTTTGGTATCATAGCAATTGTTTTCCTGGGCGGCATGCTGATGGCCAAAAACTCTCAACCCGAATTCAACTTTGTTATTTATTTTATAAATACTGTCCATTAGGTCCAGTATTATCTTTCCTGCAGCTTTATATCTCGCTGTGTTCTGCCATTGATCCAGCATACTCGATGACTCATCCAGGAGTATCAGAATCCGGGGTTCTTTTTTCTCAAGTTCCTTTTGCGCAATGGCTTGAGAGAAACAACAAATAACAAAAATGGATATGAAAAAAAATCTTATACGCATGCTAAAATCTATCCTATGCGGGCCCTATATTACTAAGGTATCCGGTTGCTTCAAATATAAATCTTATACGCTTATAAAACCCGTAAACATTGGTATTATTATCTATTTTAGGTTAACTTTATACGTTACAGGGTTCTATTTTAACTAATTTTGTACACTCACAATTTCAATCGTTTATGGCAGTTCCTACACAGGTAGTAGAAGATGTTGTCATCAAATTTGCAGGCGACAGTGGAGACGGTATGCAGCTTACAGGTAGCCAGTTTACAAACAATACAGCATTAATAGGTAACGACTTATCTACATTCCCCGACTTCCCGGCAGAGATACGTGCTCCTCAAGGAACATTACCGGGTGTTAGCGGGTATCAATTACACTTCTCAAGCCAACGTATTTATACACCGGGCGATAGTTGTGATGTGTTAGTAGCAATGAACGCAGCCGCCTTGAAAGTAAATATCAAATCATTGAAGAAAAGCGGTATCATAATTGCCAATTCAGATGGTTTTGATTCTAAAAATTTAAGACTCGCAAATTATCCTGAAGGTGTTAATCCGCTCGAAGATCATTCATTAGATAATTACCAGGTTTATACAATAGATATTACCAAACTCACCCGCGAAGCCTTGAAGGATATTCAAATGGGTGTAAAGGAAAAAGACCGTGCAAAAAATATGTTTGTGCTGGGCTTTTTATATTGGTTATATAACAGGGACATAAGTCATACGGTTTCTTTTTTGAATGATAAGTTTGGTAAGAAAACCGAAATATTAGAAAGCAACCTCAAAGCATTACACGCAGGATATAATTATGGCGATACTATAGAAGCGTTCACAACCCGATATAAAGTAGAAAAAGCAAAACTACCCCCCGGTAACTATCGCAGCATTACCGGCAACACGGCTCTTACTTACGGACTCATTGCAGCTTCAGAAATATCTAAGTTGCCATTATTTTTAGGCTCTTACCCCATTACACCTGCTTCGGATATTTTGCACGAACTGGCGCGTTACAAAAATTTTGGTGTGCGCACTTTTCAGGCAGAAGACGAAATTGCTGCTATTACCTCTGCCATTGGTGCAGCCTATGGCGGCAGCCTCGGTATTACTACTACTTCCGGTCCGGGTATGGCGTTAAAAGCAGAAGCTATGGGTTTGGCGCTCATGCTGGAGATACCATTGCTTATAATTGATATTCAGCGCGGTGGCCCTTCTACTGGTTTACCAACAAAAACAGAACAAAGCGATCTGCTGCAGGCATATTATGGCCGTAATGGAGAAAGCCCGCTACCTGTTGTGTCTGCTTCTACACCAAGCGATTGCTTTTTTGCCGTATATGAAGCTGCAAGAATTGCTGTGCAGCATATGACACCCGTTATCTTCCTCAGCGATGGCTATATTGCAAATGGTGCCGAACCATGGCGTTATCCAACAACTGCTGACCTCGATCCTATAGAAGTACATTTCAAAACGAAATTGGATGAAGGAGAAGAAAAATTTCTTCCTTATAAACGCGACGAAAAATTAGTTCGCCCATGGGCTATCCCAGGTAGCGCAGGGTTAGAACACCGCATTGGTGGCCTCGAAAAAGAAGACGTAACAGGTAATGTTTCTTACGAAGCGGATAACCATGAGCACATGGTAAAAACAAGGCAGGCAAAAGTAGATAAGATCGCCGATTATATTCCTTTGCAAACACTTGATAGCGGCCCTGAAAAAGGAGATCTGTTAGTATTAGGCTGGGGCTCTACATATGGAGCTATAAAAAGCGCTGTTGCCGAATTACAAAACAAAGGCAAATCAGTGGCTCATGCCCACTTGCGTTATATACGCCCCTTCCCGCGCAACCTCGGCGACATACTGAAGAATTATAAAAAAGTATTGATACCGGAGATCAATAATGGCCAGTTAATTAAGATCATCCGCGATAAATACATGATAGACGCCGTTGCCTATAACAAAATAAAAGGAGTTCCTATTACACGTGGCGAATTGGCGCATGTTATTTCAGAAATGCTATAAACTGATCCCCGTCATTTCGAGGAGCATTTCAGCGATGAAGTTCACCTGAACATTAATGGGCGGCAATCTCGCGACAACATGTTATAATCCTTCTAAAGAGGCCTGTTTATCACACAAAAAGCCTAACTCCTTTAGCTTGACATAATATTTCCTATTACTTTTACTCCACAATGCGCTGCATTTTCACATTATTTATATTATTGATAGTTGCTCACTCATATGCACAATACGAGCGCATCATTACTTACCCAAGTGGCAAGACAGAATATATAGTGAATTTTGAGAACGATGTGGTGCAAAAAACAATTTGCATCTCACCAAATGGAGATACTATCTATAGCTGGGATCTGCAAAAAACGGTGTTTAACGATTACCCGGTTACGGGTATCTACCTTACACCCAATGAGTATAAAGCCTTTAAGCAACAGCTTTTTGCCAAACACAATATCAATAGTAAGGACACCCCAATTGCACTCAACGAGCTTACACCACCGGCCCCTACTATTTCCGAGTGGAAGATGATGCACGAGCATTTCTTTAATGAGGTCCCAAAGTATACACTCATCATTCACGAAGGGGAATTTACGATCGTCACTGACTACGAAAATAAAATTCAACAAGGCTCTTTTAAAAAATACTATCACGGTCTTTTGGTTGTTAACGGCCAATATGAAAACGGAGAAAGAACCGGCCTGTGGACATACCACCCCTATCCTTATTATCCTTATGACGACATAGAGATCGTAAATATTTTCGGCAGGGACTATTCTATATTATATTATCTTTTCCCATCTCTTCTATTAATCATTGTTTTGATCATAGCAGGCCGAATGACGATCAAAAACGATGTCTATCATCTGTTTTTTTATATTGTAATGCTTTTTGCTGCGATAGCACTCATACTGCGTTTGTACCTTCCTTATAATAGGGAGAATATATGGATAAAAGAGGTGGTACCTGCTGCATGGTTCACATTATGGCATGCTTTGATTTTACTTGCAGTTATCAACCTGTTCTTTTCACGCAGAACCAAACCACCCCTTCTTATCAATATGATATGCCTGTTTGTTGGACTTAGTTTTTCCATATTCATCATATTCTTTAAACATCTTAATTTTTAGTGCTGCTCCGTATTATAAATTCAAAATTTTTTGTTCCTGCATCCATCTTGTTGATAATACTGCTGTGCATACTCACACGTTTACCACAGCTGCTCAGCCCCCACTTTCTGTTAGACGAAGATGAATGTGTTTTAGGCCTCATGGCAAAGCACACCATAGAAGCTAAAGGAATACCTGTATTTTTTTATGGTCAAACTTATGGATTCTCTGCTATAGAAACACTGCTCATATCCGCTGCATATTTTCTCTTCGGTTATTCCGATTATAGTGTCAAACTACCGATGTTCTTGCTCTTTATAACAGGGATCCTGTTTTTTTACAAAACACTAATTATATGCACCGATAAAAAATGGGTACCGCTTATTATCACCATCTTGCTCATTTGTTCTCCTGCATGGGCAGTATGGTCCATGAAAGCGCGTGGTGGCTATCTCACTGCGTTCTGCCTAAGTAATACATGCACATGGCTATTATTCAAAAAAGCTGGCAATATCATATTTCGTTGGGTTTTATTGGGATTCCTGTCTGCTCTTATCTTTTATAGTCAACCACTATGGTTGCCTGGTTTAGCGCCTCTACTATGCTACCAATTATTCAACGGGAAGGCGCATACCAAAAGTTTTAATTTCCTTGTTGGGACCATGCCTGTGGTCATTCTTCTCGAAACAGTTAAACGATCAATATACCATATGTGGTCGCCTAAGGTGTTTGGCATACAACCACATATTTCTAATGCAGTTCATTTGCTCTACGATCATTTACACGGCTATTATTATCTCGATTTTATTTATATTGCTCCTCTTGTCTGTAAAGTCTTCGCTGTTCTATTTGCTGCACTCATTCTTGGGCTCTTGGGTATGGCCATATGGTATTCATTTAAAAATTGGAAACCACATCAGCTATTCATCACATCTGCCTTATCTGTTTTGCTCATACTGTCTTATAGTATATTCCTTACAGATCATGCACCACGCTATCTGCTTCCACTTACGGGTTGTACTTTATTAACACTCTTCTTTCTTTTAAACCGCTTGCATATTCGCTATGCACTGTCCGTCGCTATACCGCTTATTATTATTGGTAGTTTTTCCCTGCTCACATTCCGTGATTATGAATTTCTACCTTATTCCAAAAAACAATTGCTTGGCTGTGTCAATTATTTGCAACAGCATCAACTCAATTACATTTTTTGCAACGATGTACCGCAGGAATGGCAGATACTATTCTATTCGCGCGAAGAGGTCATCTGCCGTGAAAGTAACAACATAGACCGTTATCCCCTGTATATACAACAGGTTGATAGTGCATATACGGTTTCGCCTGTTCACACAGCTGTAGTAGATTTTTCGGGAGATCTGAAAGATATGGAGCCAAATAAAACAATACTGGTTAGTGGCATATTCTTTGTACTTGAACAACCAGGTAGGCAATTATTAGCAGACATGGAAATGAAATTCTAGCCGATTCTTTGATTATAAAATAAAACAACTATCTTAGTTTCTCTTTTTTATTTGCCATGAAAATACTTCTAGTTGATGATGCTGATATAGCTAATTTCATTATGAAAAAGCTGATAGCAATTGTTGCTCCCAATGCAACTGTCATCGACTTTATGGACCCACGGGCTGCAATTGACAATATCTCTACATTAAACCCCGATCTTATCTTTTTAGACCTGAACATGCCTGATATGAGCGGTTTTGCATTTCTGGATACTATGAAAGAAAAAGGCCTGAAGAACAAGGTGATCATCCTGTCTTCCTCTACTAGTGAGATAGATAAGAAGCAAGCCGTGAAATACAAACAGGTGCTGGGCTACTACATAAAACCACTGGAAAAAGAATCCCTGCAAAAAATACTTTCCGACCTTAAATAACTACTGGGGAATTATCTCTACTATTTCCCCTTTCTATTTACCGCTTTTTCTGCCGCTTCAACAATGTGTTCCTTCGTCAGGCCGTACTTTTTCAACAGGTCCATAGGCTTGCCGCTTTCACCAAAAGTATCCATCACCGCAACATATTCATGCGGGGCAGGGCAATGTCGCCCGGCAACATTGGCTATACTATCACCCAGGCCGCCATTTATTTGGTGCTCTTCTGCAGTAACAATACAACCTGTTTTTTGAATAGACTTAATAACCGCTGCTTCGTCCAGCGGTTTAATGGTGTGTATATTAATGAGGTCAACAGAAATACCCTTTGTTTCCAACTCACGCGCTGCTTCTATGGCCAGCCATACCATATGTCCGCAGGCGAAAATGCTTACATCTTTTCCTTCTGCAAGTACCTGGGCCTTACCAATTTCAAATTTCTGGTCTTCTGCTGTAAAATTGGGCCATTTAGGACGTCCAAAACGCAGATACACAGGCCCTTCGTGATCTGCTATTGCAATAGACGCTGCTTTTGTTTGATTAAAATCGCAGGGCACTATCACGGTCATACCGGGCAGCATCTTCATCATACCAATATCTTCCAGTACCTGGTGTGTGGCGCCGTCTTCGCCCAAAGTAAGTCCTGCATGTGAAGCGCAAATTTTCACATTCTTTCCGCTATAAGCAACCGATTGTCTTATCTGGTCATATACGCGTGAAGTAGAAAAATTAGCAAACGTAGTTGTATAAGGTATCTTGCCCCCGATAGTGAGTCCAGCAGCCACTCCAATCATATTTGCTTCTGCTATGCCGCATTGTATAAAACGTTCCGGGAATTCTTTAATAAATGCGTTCAGCTTGAGCGATCCTGCAAGGTCTGCACTCAATGCCACTACATTCGGATTACGCCTGCCCGCTTCCAATATTCCTTCGCCAAACCCTGCACGGGTTTCTTTCTCGTTTAATATTTGTATGTCTTTAAGCATTTAATATTTGTTAGGTGTACTGCGGAACAAAAATAATCTTATCCTTTGGTTAAAGAATAGCCCCAGTCTTTTAACCATGCAATTATTTTTTCTTTATAATCTCCCTGTATAATAATAAGCCCGTCTTTTACAGATCCGCCTGCTCCGCATTTGGTTTTTAGTTGCTTCCCCAACGCTTCCATATCCTCATCTGTTCCAATAAATCCTTCTACCAATGTCACTATCTTACCTGCCCTTTGTTTACTATCCAATTTTACTCTCAAACGCTGTTCATTTTTTGCTAATGTTGCCTCGTTATTAGCTTCAGAATGATCATTATAAAAATCCTGGTTGGTGCTATATACCAAACCATCTGCTCTTCCTTTATGTTTTTTAGACATATTTCCTGGTTTGCTGCAAAAATAACCAGTTCAAGTTTTGAATTTTGCCTTTTAACTTTTGAATTTTAATTATCTTTGCCCTCCCAAATAAAACATGGAGATAATAGCTCAGCTGGTTAGAGCGTCGGATTGTGGTTCCGAAGGTCGTGGGTTCGACCCCCATTTGTCTCCCTCCCAAAGGTCCTTTATAGGACCTTTTTTATTTATCCTCATATAAACAAAACATATTTGTTTACCCCTATCTCAGCGCCGTACCTTTGTTACCAATACTATCACTTATGTTTCTATTCTTTAATTTATTCTCTTTAACTAACCATTTCAATCAATTTCGTAAGCTCCCCGCCTAGCCGAGGGGGTTGGTTTACCTTATCTATTGTATCAAATAATTTCTCAAAAAGCGGAAGCATCCCGAACGAAAACAACTCAAAACCCTTTACTATGGCTCATATTATTAAACATTATACCGGAAGCAAAGCGGAAATATGAGGAAGTAACAAAAATTTTAATCATATCATCATGTATGCAACAAATCGCACACCTTTTAACTATTTTTTTAAAACTTCATCAATATTTTAGCGACCTGAATTTTGGAGCTATTTTTATACCGGCCAATGCTAACGACTGCTGAAATATTAAAAAAAGTAAGGCGCATAGAGATAAAAACCCGAGGACTGAGTAATCACATCTTTGCGGGGGAGTACCACTCTACTTTCAAAGGCAGGGGTATGTCGTTCAGCGAGGTAAGGGAATACACCTATGGTGATGACGTAAAAAATATAGACTGGAATGTAACCGCCCGTTTTTCTCACCCCTTTGTAAAAGTATTTGAAGAGGAACGTGAATTGACCGTGATGCTGGTAGTGGATGTAAGTGCAAGTTCGCTCTTTGGAACACATCAAAGATTAAAACGCGAACTGATTACGGAGATAGCAGCCGTCATAGCTTTTTCCGCTACTACCAATAATGATAAAGTGGGTGTGCTGTTCTTCAGCGATAAGGTGGAAAAATTTATTCCGCCTAAAAAAGGGCGCAGCCATATATTACGCATCATTCGCGAAATGATAGCGTTAGAGCCAAAACAAACTACGGGTACAAATGTTGCTGGTGCACTGGATTATATGAATAATGTGCTGAAAAAACGCACCATCACTTTTGTACTGAGCGATCTTATCAGCGCACCCTACGAGCAGTCTTTACAACTGGCTGCACGTAAACACGACCTGGTAGGCATACAGGTATATGATAAAGCAGACAAAGAGCTGCCGCAGGCAGGACTGGTGCAGGTAATGGATGCAGAGACCAGGAAGGCACAATGGCTCGATACGGATAATACATCTATAAGAAACGCTTACATGGCAGCATTTGAATATCATAAAAAATATAGCGTACAGGCATTCAGAAAAAGCGGAGCTTCTTTACTGAGTGTGCGTACCGACGATGATTATGTAAAAGCGCTGCAGGGATTTTTTAAAGGAAGATGATAATTTGACAATGTTCGAACTAAGAAGGATAATACTACTTATTTTATCACTCACAAGTGTAGCATCTTTTGCACAAGATGCAAAGGTAACCACACGCCTGGATCCACCATTGATATTAGTGGGCGACCAGGCAAGGATATTTATAGAATTGCAGGTAAACCCGGCACACGATAAACTGATTAGCTGGGCCGAATTACCTGACACTTTCAATCATTTGGAAATTGTAGAAAAAGGAAAGATAGATACAATAAAACAGGGCAACCTGGTTATTTACAAGCAGCGACTACTGGTTACAGGTTTTGATTCAGGCTCATTTAAAATACCCTCATTCATCTTCCCTGTTTCTACATTAGACAATCATAACTATGCTATTCAAACAGATTCTTTTCAACTGCAGGTGCAAACAATACCCGTAGACACTACTAAAGCCTTTAAGCCAATAAAAGGCATCATACTTGTCAGGAGCAACTGGAAGGATTATATATGGTATATACTGGGTGCTATCGTATTCATTGTATTACTGGTATTTGTTGTCATATACTTCCTCACCAACAGAAAAGTAAAGTTGGTTACCAC
>Ga0206886_1049_pt1 | contig 25575 bp, 20 predicted proteins | sample Alteio_BWOrgHeat_92_FD_152952 | JGI IMG/M metagenome (GOLD analysis project Ga0206886, IMG submission 152952) | Enriched cells from forest soil in Barre Woods Harvard Forest LTER site, Petersham, Massachusetts, United States - Alteio_BWOrgHeat_Nextera2 ... | reverse complement strand
CTATAATATGCGTTACGAGTGCTGTGTGGTAGAAAAATTGACTGTTCATGTTGATTTATTTTTATTACAATTACGTTGTTTATTTCACAAATGTAATACGTTTTCGTATTAATATCCAAATATGGAGCGTAGTATTTTTCTTACATTTGCTCCGTAATCGTAATAACCTATGGCTAATCAAACAGTTGCATTGGTAAATGAATGGGCGAATTTTGAAGCAAAACACCCCAAGGGTACTATAGAGGAGTTTTGCAGGCACTACCTGGCAAGGCAAAAGAAGGAAAAGGCAAAAGGCACCCAGGTGGGGGGTGTTGTTCCCGTTCTTAGTGACGGGCTCTTGTTAAAGATCATAGGCCGCATTAGTAAACTGAATATGGCCTTTGCCAATATGGCGCTTAAAGACACAGGCCTGAACCAGATAGAAGAATTTGGCATACTGGGCACGATCAGGCAGGAGGGAAATCCTAAAAAAACAGAGGTTATCTATGCCAATCTATTTGAGCTGTCGAGCGGAACAGATATGCTGGCCCGCCTGAAGAAAAGAGGCATTATTCGTGAGTACAATGATAAGGAAGACAAGCGCTCTAAAAGAATAGAACTTACAGCCAAGGGAGATAAAATATGGGATGTGTGCAAGTACAGGATAACTAAAAACGCTATGATGATGATGCATGATCTTAGTAGTGACGATAAAGACTTGTGTATACAACTGCTGCAGAATATTGAGATCAAGTACTCTGCTATGTGGCAAAAAAACAAAGGCAAAAGTTTTGATGAAATATATGAAGAAGTGATAAGTAATGACAAAAAGTAATTGAGAATACCTCTTCTCCAAATTGAATAACTTACATCCATGTTTGCCGATATCATTCTTCCTTTAAATATGCCGCAGGCGCTTACTTATGGCGTGCCAGTGGACATGCAGGAGGCTTTGCGCCCGGGCATGCGGGTAGAGATATCGCTGGGCAAGAACAAACAATACAGCGGTGTAGTGGAACGCATCCATCATGATAAACCCGATGCTTATGATGTAAAGCCTATACGCTCTATACTGGATGAGGTGCCTGTGGTAAACGAAAAGCAATTGAAATTCTGGCATTGGATAAGCGGGTATTATGTAGCTGCACCCGGTGAAGTAATGCATGCCGCCTTGCCCGCGCATTTAAAACTGATGGGCGAAACAAGGGTGCAATGGGCGCCACAGGAAGAAAAGGCAATATATCATTGGAGCGATGCAGCGTATGTAGCAGTTGAGGCCTTGGAAATGCGCAAAGAACTGAGCATATCTGAATTGCGAAACATAGTAGGTGTGCGTTTTTTTGCAGCTGTGCTGAATGAATTGCTGGACGCACAAACTATTATCATTAACGATGCGCTAGAGCCTTCTTACAGGCCCAGAAGAGAAAAAATAATTGCGCTTGCTGCTGCTTATAAAGAAGAAAAGGAATTGATGCAGCTCTTCGATCAGCTAAGTCGTGCGCCCAAACAACTGAATTTGCTGATGGCTTATACGGAGCTGTCCATCAAAAATAGTGCGGTTCGGCAACAGGATCTTTTAGAGCGCAGCGATGCTACAGCGGCGCAAATAAAAAGCCTGGTAGATAAAGGTGTATTTACAGTAACTGAAGTAGATATAGACAGGCTGAACTATATGGGTAACAATGTTGTAAAAGAAATTGAATTCACACCTGCACAGCAAAAAGCATATACCGAACTGGAGAAAAGTCTTAATGACGATAATGTAACATTGCTACATGGCGTAACAGGAAGCGGCAAAACACTTTTATATATACACGAAATAAAAAAGTACCTGGCTGTGGGTAAACAGGCATTATTCCTTTTACCCGAAATAGGGTTGACCACTCAATTAGTAAACAGGCTACTCGCCTACTTCGGGGAAGAGCTGGGCGTATATCATTCGCGGTTTAGCAATAATGAGCGGGTGGAAATATGGGAAAAAGTGCAACGTGGTAAATATAAAGTGGTGGTTGGGCCAAGGTCTGCTTTGTGGCTACCTTTTGATAAACTGGGTTTGATAATAGTGGACGAAGAGCACGATGCTTCTTACAAACAAAAAGACCCGGCGCCAAGATTTCATGCAAGGGACGCTGCAATTTATTTAGCATCGTTGCATGGCGCCAAAACAATACTGGGCTCTGCAACACCTTCTGTAGAAAGCCTGTATAACGCACAGCAAGGTAAGTATGCATTGGTGCAACTGAAAGAGCGCTACCTGGGTGTGAACATGCCAGCGATAGAGATCATCAATGCCAAATCTTTAGAAACAATAAGAAAGCAAGGCATTAGATTACTCACGCCCGAACTGCGGCAGGCTATTGTTGAAGCATTGCAGCAAAAAAAGCAGGTGATACTTTTCCAGAACAGAAGGGGCTATGCACCTTTTCAATTATGCACTGTATGCGGGTGGGTGCCGCATTGTAAGAATTGTTCGGTATCACTTACCTATCATAAAAGTACTGACAAACTGCATTGCCATTATTGTGGCATGCGCTATGCCATACTGCATACCTGCCCGCAATGCGGCAGTAATAAACTGGTGAGCAAAAGCTTTGGAACCGAGAAAATAGAAGAAGAGGTGCAGCAGATATTTCCCAAGGCAAGGGTAGCCAGAATGGATGTGGACAGTATGCGGGGCAAGCACAGCATGCAGGAACTACTGGATCTGTTAGAGAAACAAAAGATAGACATACTCGTAGGTACACAGATGGTGGTAAAAGGTTTGGACTTTGCATCTGTAGGAATGGTGGGTATATTGAGTGCGGATAGTTTGCTGAGCTATCCTGATTTCAGGGTAAATGAACGGGCATTTCAACTGATGGAACAAGTGAGCGGACGCGCAGGCCGTGTAGATGGTGCAGGCAAAGTATATATACAGGCACATAATATACAACATCCTGTTTTGCGTTTTGTACAGGAACACGATGTAAGAGGTTTCTATGAAACTGAGATACAATACAGGCAGCAATTTGCATACCCACCTTTTGTTAGACTTATAAAGATCATGTTCAAACATAAAGATGAACCGAAGGCTATACAAGCCGCCGCTCAATTGGCAAATACATTAAAGACAATAGAGGGTATACAAGTGCAGGGGCCGGTGCCCGCACTGGTATCGAGAGTGCGGAATTATTATATACAGGAGGTTTGGATAAAGTTAGGCAGGGATGTAAAACAACTGGACAGGGTAAAACAATTCTTAAAAGAAGAGCGGCAACATATTACCGCTCAAAAAGGAAATACCAGTCTGCAAATACTATTTGATGTGGACCCGGTGAGTTAAAATGTTTACCCCCCTTACGGATAAGAGGGGCAGGGGGAAAATTAGTTCTTGCTGAAAATGAACAGATCGTCTTTGTCTATTTCCATTACTTCCAGCACCGGCACATATAATTTCTTTTCGAAAACGCGTTTTAGAAAGTTTATCAATTCTTTTGCGGAATGTATGTCAGCTGCCATAACATTGTTCTTATAGAGCGTCCATCTTTTAGTTGCTTTATTTTCCACGATGTCAAAAATTTGGGGGTGATAAAAAATCATTTACTCTGATACAAATAAACCTATCCCTCCAAACATAATAATCTTTTTATACCACGTTTACATATCATTAACATGGTGGGGAATTTGAGGTAAAACCCCTTACCGGTAAAGGCAGACAATATCCGGGAAATCAATACAGAACCATTAGTTCTTACCCACAACGAATACTTCGGGCATGTTGGCCATTTTAACGGCCCGCACTAAAGAAGGATGGGATTCCATGATCTCTAAGGCAGAGAGGTATGTTTTGTATTTATCTGCTTCGCGCAGGTAGCTTACCAATAAAACGGCAGAGTACAGGTCAGCAGATATAATATCCTTAATGTAGTGCGACCATCTTTGTTCATTACTCTTTCTCATAGGGCTGTTTTTAATTATTTACGAAACTTGTTCTATTATAGATTGTACAAATTGCAGACCAACTTTTATAGCTAAGGTTTAATTGGTACGGCTTTATAGTATTATTAACGTACAAAACGGGAGAATACCCTAATGAAACAAAAAGATAAGCCTCCGGTAAACGGAGGCATATAATATATTATAAATGATGTGTAGTTAGTTCTTACCCACAACAAATACAAATGGTATATCGGCGCGCTCTTTTATGGCCTGTCTTACCTTATGCTCCCTGCTAATAACCGTATACTTTTGAAGGTCCATCACTTCCATATGCCGTGCATATGTTTTACTTAGGCGCATATGGCGCTGGTAGGTTCCTAAAAACACAGCTGAGTAAACATCTGCAGCAATGATGTTGTTTATGTAATGGAGCCATTTTTGATCTTTACTTAGCATACAACTATTTATTATCTGGTATGATAGCTGCGTTTGAAGGTTTTATTAACCCTATTAATATCCGACCCACAACCACAGCCTCTTTTGGTGGTCTTACAACTATTTAATACCAACATCGTGCCAAAAGCAATACCTGAAAGTATAAGGAACATTTTACCTGTCTTCATCCGCGTCTGAAAAGCCATACTTTTGCAAAAATAGACATAATTGCCATCTGCAAGTTGTAAAGAAATCTTAATTGCTCCGCTTGACTGGGGAATGGGACATACTACCCGTTGCATACCTATAATAGCGCATATGCTAAGCCAGGGGCATCATATAACATTTGCAGGCAATGAATGGCAATGCCACTTTATAAATAAAACCTTTACCCACATAGAAACTATCAACCTTGAGGGGTATAATGTTTCTTACAGTAAACGGGGAAGCGGCTTTCTGTTTTCTATATTATTGCAAGTGCCCGGGTTGCTAAAAACTATAGCTGCAGAACATAACTGGCTGTTGCAGCGTGCTGCCGATAAAAAATACGACCTTATTATATCTGACAACCGGTACGGGCTCTGGCATCCTGAAATACCATCTGTTATATTAACTCACCAGCTGGAACTAATAACGGGAATGGGAAATGGCACAGATCGTCTGTTTCAACAATTGCATTATAAATACTTAGGACGGTTTAAAGAAATATGGGTGCCTGATACCGCAAGTTATATGAATCTTAGCGGCAGGCTGGGGCATCCTAAAAAGTTGCCGCCACTTACTAAATATATAGGACCGCTTTCGCAGTTTTATACAAATCAAACCGAAGAACGAATCAACGAATCGACGAACCAACTTCTTGTTTTACTATCGGGGCCTGAGCCACAAAGAACCTTATTGTCTGTAATGCTTTGGGAACAAGTAAAAACATACACAGGGAAAGTTGTGTTTGTGGAGGGGAGCAATGCTATTGATGCGAGAACTGATATACCGGAACATGTTCGTTATTACAAACAATTAAACAGGGCAGACTTATTACCCTTGCTGCAAGAAGCTGCAGTAGTAATATGTCGTAGCGGGTATTCTTCCATTATGGACCTGGTTGCACTGAACAAGAAAGCCATTCTCATTCCCACATCGGGACAAACAGAACAAGAATACCTGGCAAGCTATTTACAAGAAGCCGGCATGTTTTATAGTATGAAGCAGAAAGATTTTGATTTGCAGAAAGTATTAGGGATAATACAAACCTTTCCTTTCAAACAATTCACCTCCGATGATGCTTTCGCCTCTTACAAAAATGTACTGAATGCTGTTTTATGATCATTGTTTGATAACAGCTCCGTGATATAATAATTGCTGACGTGAATATATTTTGACAAAATAAGTACCGGCTTTGTACTGAAAAGGCAGTTTCATTATATCCTTATCCACATACAAAGACTGTTTGTATATAATATGTCCATACACATCAAAACATTCTACAAAAATATCGTTATTGATAAGGCCGGAGGAAATTGACATTACCAGCTCGTTTGTGATTGGATTTACTACAGATACGTGCTCTTCATCTGCTTTCAATTCGTTTACACCAACGCCAACAGGTACTTCAGGGTCTGCGGGGCCAGTGCCTGTAGTATTCATGGTGACTTCGAGGTTTACCATTACAGGGTACTTATCCGACATTTGAAAAAGAGCATTCAAAACATTAGCCGGGGCAGAAGTATTTATAGTCGGGCTAACATCATTTACCGAAAAGCCAAGCCTGCTACCATCGTTCCCAAATGCCTTGTAAGAATGAGGTATGTAATGAACATAGTTTGCATTATTGAGTATCCAGGGAGAGATAAATATATGGTCGTACCATCCTTTAGCGCCACCATTGGTACCACATGTATTTGGTATGTTTCCGTACCTGCGGGTTGATGTAGTAAGAAATGCAGCGTAAGAGCCGGGGCTGCTGTCGAAATCTGCCGGATATGTAAACACATTATCGGGGTAGAATGCCGGTTCATAAAAACGAAAATTGGTATCAGCAGGGAATGTGAGTATCTGATAACAGCCTTCGGATGTATTTTTTGTATTGAAGTCGCCCATGTTCAACATGTTGGGCAGGTGCTTAAAATGATACCCGATCGTTGTCATCTCACCAAGAATCTGTGCATTTCTTATTGTAGGATCACTGCCGGACTGATCATGGTTGAGCGTAAAATATAAAAATGTGGTGTCATGGGTGGTTGTAAGATTCGGGTCTTTATAATATAATTTATACGTATTAAAATCGGTAGTATTATCGTAAGAGCAAACTATAGAAACAAAGCCCAGCTTATTCTGATTATAAAAAAGAATAGACATATTATCTGCCGAAGTATAATTGGTAAAGGGGCAATAGGCATACTTATTGGGGAAAGATGCATTCAATGCCAGGTTTAAAATAGAATCTGCAAAGCCCAGCTGAGCAGAATAACTAACATCAGTAGCATTGAATTTAACCGAGCCCATTTTTTCAAGCGATAGAACATCCGGTTTTGCGAATTGAATAATTGTATCCAGATAACTATGATATGCATTAATGGGACCCTGGCAAAGTGGCAGCTTGCCATAATTCATAACATTGTATGCCATTACAGTTAACGTGTCCTTCTGCGCAAAAGACATGTTTTTACAAAAAAAGAAAAGAACAAGTGCAATAACTGTAACCTTGCTATTCATCAACTTCAAAGATTTTATTTATTAGCAACAGATTTCGGATAATTATTTTTTACATCGTATAAGGCAGCTTTTATTTTGGGTTTTGCAACCATGCAATATCCTGATATGAATATTACAACTGCCAGATAAATGAGACTTTTCATGAGCTTAATTTTTAAAAAGTTCCGTTACCCTTTCGGATAACGGAACTCTCATTATTACACTTTGCAAAAATTAATGTTGGTTACCTGTACCATCAGTTGGGTAACAGCCCAGATCTTTATTTGGAGGCGTGATACCAGAAGAACCAAAGTTAGGATCAACCGGTACATTCATTATTGGAGAAAATGCAGTAGTTGTGCCTTTACCAATAGCTGGTGAAGTAGATTGCAAATGGAAATCATATCCATCAATAGACGCCTGTGTTTTGTAATTATAATTAGGTAAAGGATAATTTACAAACAAAGGATTGTTTTTACCAACCAAAGAAGAGCCATCGTAAATAGCACCAAAAGTATATGAACCGGGGTAGTGCAAGAAAGTAGCCATATCAGGTATATCAGTATGTTGTGGTATAGTCTGTTCTGCCTGAGCTATGTTTGTAGGAACAAATTGATTAGCCAATGATGTACTATCAGCATACATCAGGTTGTAGCCATACGATGAGTTTACTGTATCTGCGTGATATACTTTTGCAGTTGCATTATTACCACCTGCTATTCTATAACCTGTAAGGCAATTCACTATAATGTTGTTATAGACCAACCCCGTTGATTGATTTTCAACTTCAGCACTGCCTGCTCTTGCACCAAATGTTCCGCTATTTCTAAATCCACCATTAACATAAGTATTATTATACATGGCTACTTTAGTTTCGATGCCTGATATAGGGTTATCATTTGCACATTTTGTTCCGTTTGTAGCACCACCTATAAACATGTTATAAGCCATATTACCTATGTTACCGCCTTTAGGATTAAAACCATCACCACCATTACTACCAAATTTTTCCAATGTATTTCTCATAATATTAAAATGACAACCATAAAGACGCACCGCATCATCAGGGCAACCATACAACCATGAGTCTTCAAAAATGAAATTACCGTCACCAGCAGGTGTTCCATAATACACTACGTATTGATCACCAACAGCCGGGCCACCAGAGAATGGCACAGTTTGTAATGCAGCACCACCGAAATCGAGGTGTGTCCATTTCAACACAAATAATTTACATGTAGCACTACAATAAATACCACCCCAGCCGCCTCTATAAGCAGAATCAGAGCTTAATATTGATGATCCTGTTGTTTTAGTTCTTCTTGGATCTGTGATAAATGATGGTGCATCTTTTGTTCCTAAGCTAATAAATGTACCATTTACAATGATGTTTGAACTATTTGTCATTTTAACAGTCACGCCTTTTTGGATTAACAAAGTATCACCTGCGTTAACTGTAACATCACATGTAACTGTGTAAGTTTTGTTTGCCAACATGGTTCCTTTTATAGCTCCGCATAATTTGGCTGTATCGCTAATTGCCTGTCCGAGCTGAATTTGTGCAGCAGATACATTCGTTGACGAGTCTGACTTTTTACACGAATACATGAGTGTAAGAGCAAGAACCGGGATTGTTAATAGTAATACTAGTTTTTTCATAACCTGTTTTTTTGTTTTTTATTAAGTTTGTTAGTATATATTTATTATTGTTCAATTTTTACAACTTCATTTTAAGCCCAAACAAGAACGAGGCTTTATAAAAATCCTTTTCAACTGTAACGTAATTAGAGCTTTCCTGGAACCGGAATTTGTTATCTCCGGAATAGTGATTATTATCTCCCTTTATAAATAACTCATAGCCCGAATTCAATAGATTATTTGCCTTTAGATATAGTGTAACGTTCTTACCAAATTGTTTTTGTATAGAAAAATCAAGGCCTAATGTTGGTTTTTGCCAGAGGTCAAGATTATAGAATGGCGAGACCAGGCTTATTTTTTCACCTGTATAAACAAATGCAAGCTGAGCTTCAATTTTATTTCTTGGGCTTCTATATAATAAGGATATGTTGCCGATATTAGCCGCCTGGCCATTTAACGGCCTTGTTTGAGAAGGAGAATCAACATAAACAGTGTTTTTGTTGTTACTATCTAAACCAATGTAGGGCTTATATTTAGGTGTAGTGATCTGGGAATGTGTAAAAGTATAGTTACCTGCAATTCCAAAATTTCCAAAGTATTTTCTAAAAACCAGTTCAAATCCGTAATTATTTGCTGTTCCAAAATTGAATGGCTGTATCTGATCAACTGTAGCAGATTGCCTGTCAATAGAATATTCAATAGGGTCTTGTATCACTTTATTGAACACACCGGCCATTAGCTGATCTGAACCTTTTAAAAACAATTCATACCTTAAATCCTCATTGTCAATAACTGTATGTCGTAAATATGGGTTGCCGGCAAAATCATAATCATCATTCTCCGTCTTCTGCGTATTTGGTACCAGGTCTCCATAGGCAGGGCGATATATGGATCTGAAATAGGAGGCACGTACATCACTTTTATCATTTATACTGTACTTAAGCTGTGCGCTCGGTAAAAAATCTGTATAAACATATGTAGCTGATTTGCCTGCAACTGTAACCGGTAAATCACAGGTATAACCACTATTGGTGTTTTCAACACGAAGGCCACCAAAAAGATTTAGTCTGCTTGTAATATTATAGGTGATCTGACCATAATAGGCAAGAATATCTTCGTTGTAAGTATAAATACCCGGATCATTTGTTGAACCTAACGGATCCAGGCTGTTTGCAAAATAATATTTATTATTCAAGACACTGCCCGTGTATGGTTGATTATTAGCGCCGTGTGCAGTATCTGTAACCACTGCTGAAAGACTATACCTGTTAGCATAATCATCTCTTGTTTTATGACGATACATACCGCCAAAATCTATCATTGACAATCCACGTAAAAAACCGGGAGCGTAGTGCAGGTTGAGATAAGTAGTGATGTCTTTATCAGTGTTTCTATACCAGTCCCTGCTCATTTTTCCAACTTCGGGTGGCGCTATAGTAACCTTGTTAGTACTATCAACATTTACCAGTTGTTTTACAGTGAACGAAGCATCATCCGGCAATTGTTGTTTTGCTTCTGAAAGTGCCACAGTGATGTCGGCTAAAAAGTTTGATGTGAATTTATGTTTGGCCTGTATGGTAGCATTATAGATATCCTGTAAAGTGGATCTTGTTTCATATTTAGTATCTACTTCATTATAGAATACGTACCCATTCAGGGGGTGTCCTCCCAAAGTTGAATCTGAAGTGTACCGGACCCGGTATTCATTTAAAGAAACGTATGTTGCAAATAGGCTTATTGAGTTATTGTCATTTATTTGGTAATCTAATTTTGTCATCATACCCAATCTCTGTGACTGCGTAGAAAACTCTCTATAATTCAAATCAGAAAACGGTTGATTAATAGCTGTATTCTTATCCGGGGCTGGCGCTATTGTGGAACTTTGCAAATAAGATTCTGATGAATATCCTTTATAAGTATTTTGATTGCTTACAGATGCTATTACACCTAATTTATTATTAAAGAACCTGTTTCCAATTGTAAATCCATAATTTGTATTTATGGGATTGTTGATCGGATAAGTAACCAGTGACTGCAGCGGGAAATGATCGGGTGTAGTGTATGTGCCCTGACCTTGTATTTCTATCGGTGATTTCCAGTCCTGGTAGTTGTGTGCAAAATTCAGAAATTGCTGATTATTAAATATTGTACTATACCCGAATGCTATGTTGCCACTACAGATCAATCCATCGGGGGCGTTTTTCATTACCATATTCACCACACCGCCTGTTGCATCTCCTTCCATACTTGGAGAAAGGGATTTAATTACCTCTAACCGATCTAATAATTCTGCGGGAAATATATCCATTGGCACGTAGCGGTCTCTGTCATTAGGGCTAGGTATTTTAACACCATTCACTAACGTAGTATTATACTTTTTATCCATGCCGCGGATATTAACATATTGCTTGCCTGCATTTGAATTTTCTATTGATACACCTGATACTCTTTGTAAAACACTTGCGACAGTAATGTCCGGAGAAAAAGATATAGTATGAGCAGACATAACGTTCATGATCTCACGACCATTCTTTTCTCTATTCTGTGATTCTTCATCACTACCTTTTTCGTATTTACCTGTTATCTGTACTTCTTTTAGTGTCGAATATGAAAGCGCAAGCTGCAGATTAAAAGATCGTGTTTCGGTATCTGCTACAGTAAATTCTTTTTCAAGAGTTTGATAGGAAGCATATACTATCTTCAATTTATATGTTCCTGCAGGGATTTTGGTAAATATGAACTTACCGTCAAGTTCAGTTACAGTACCGTATTTAGTACCTTCTAAAGAAACAACCGCACCCACCAATTGTTCACCCGACAGCTTATCATACACATACCCCTTTATAGTTGCGGCAAAAGACAAAATGTTTGTTAAAAAAAGAAATGAAAAAATGATTAAAATCTTTTGCTTCAGCATTTCTGAAAAATTTTGAGCAAATGTATTTTCAATCACTTATCGATGCGAGCAAAAAAAATTTGCTAACATAACCATAACGTGTTGGAAACATTTTGGTAACGCATTGTTAACACAGTTTGTGTGTTCACAATTTGTTGTTCTTCGCGTAACCAAACCGTAATATTCTCTTAACACACTGTTGAGATGCATTATGTTCTTTTGCGACAAAATTTATAGCAAATGAAAAAGCATTTACATTTTATTTTATCCTTAGCAGTAGTATTATGCCTGGCAGGTCAAAGCAAGGCACAATCTATTTTGATCCATTATTGGCATTTTAACAACGCACCAATAAGTGCCGTTTATCACAATCCGGGTATCCCTGCCATCAAAGCAGATTATTCCAGAATTGATACAAACAAAGCGTTGTTTGTATATAATCGTATCCCTGCAGCTTCTTCTACCTATGCAGGCTACGAAGATTTTGTGGCAACTGTATCTACAGATTATGATACCCTGAACCTGAGAATGGGTGCAACAGGCGGAACAGCTATCAGGTTCCGTAATCCTTCAGACAGTTCTTATTTAACATTCAATATCCCAACCACACATTATAAGAACATTGCCTTGAAGTTTACTATTGAAACGTCTAACACAACTGCATCTCCTACCAACCAGGCTTTTGCTTATAGCACAGACAGTGGTACAACATGGAAAACAACTGGATTGAATGTAACTACAGATACAGTTACTCCTGTGTTTTCAATGATCAGTGTTAATTTTGGTACTGATACAACTGTAAATAATAACCCTAAACTGATCTTTAAAATAACTAACACTGTGCGCACCACTGGTGGTGGTAATGTTAGATACGATAATATTTCAGTAGATGGTGATACTGCTACAGGCTCAACACCTCCTGCTTTGGCACTCATCCACTACTGGCATTTTAATAATTTAGTAGGTGCATGGCATAATACCGCAACAAGTACTGTTCCGGCATTCAAAGCCGACTGGTCAGCAATTGATACCAATAAAACGGATCTCGCTTATAAACTACTTCCAGGTACATCTAACACTTATGGCGGTTATGTAGACAATTTAGTTACAGGCACCCCTGATAGCGACGTGTATAATAACAGAACGATAGGTACTACTGTTACACCTCCGGGTAACGCATATAGGTTCCGCAACCCGACAGATAGTGCTTACCTTGTGTTTTATATTCCTTCTACAGGATATAAAAACCTCGTATTCTCTTATGCAGTAGAAGCATCAAGCAGTACAAGCGGTTATCACTATAATAATTTCCAGTACAGTACAGATAGCGGCGCTACTTGGAAAACAACCGGCTTAGATCATGTATACGACTCAGCTTTATCTGTTGATTCTACCCCTCAGTTTATTTTCAAACCGATCGTGGTAAAATTCACTGCTGCTGACACTACTGTAAATAACAATCCAAAACTTTGCTTCAAAATAACTCCTTCATTTAATACGCATGGCACGAGCGGTAATAACAGGTTTGATAATTTTACTTTAGATGGTGTACCTCTTCCAGGTGTATATGTTCCACAAACAACAGCTCCGGTTATTGCAAATTGCAATTTATATCCAAATCCTGCAGATCATAGCATTTATATAACAATGCCCGAAAATATTACCAAAGTGGTAATGATCTATAATGCAATGGGGCAACGCGTGTATAATACATTAACCAATGACAGAATGGTGAAAATTGATATTAGTTCATTTAATACTGGTATCTATTTTGCGAACATAAGAATGGAAAATGGTAAAATGCAAACCATACGGTTCATTAAAAATTAGTATTTGCTACAAAACATAATAACCCAAAAGGGTGGCACTTTGCCACCCTTTTTATTTTCATTACAAGTAGGTCCTATGTACATAGAATATTTATTATGCCAATATGAGGTAGGCCCCCTATACTTTTGCATCAATCGACCGTCTATGATAAAGTGATTTTATATAGTATATAAAGCGTAACTTTATTTCCTAATTAATAAATACATTAAATATTTGTTATGAGAACAATATCTCTACTTTCCCTACTCATTTTTATTGCATATGCACCTGTAAATGCCCAATTGAGGCTGACCAGCATAGCTAATGCTCAAATGCAGTCAGGGGTTTTTACACCAACTGATTCTACGGCATATAACTACCAGGGTACTATGACCAGCAATATGAAAACAGGTATTATTAATTATGATTCGGCTATTCAATATTTGTATGTTTCGGGATCATATAAAAACAATCTTTTGAAACTGCAAAGTTTTAATGGTATTGATTCTGTAACTCTTTATAGGGAATACAATTGGGCCGACACTTCGAGTAGTTGGGTATCTAATCTCGATGTATCTACCAATTTTGACATGGCGAGTAATTTGCCAACAAGCAGAAATGTAATGTATGTTGGCGGGGCTGATTATAACTTATATTATCATTACGGCACCTTTACCGATACTATCTTACAAGTTAATTCCACTCTTGATACAGTAAACCGGGTTATACATTCTTATGATAGTTGGAATCTTCTTATTAATACATTAATTCAAAATTGGGTTCATACCCCAATGCCTGGTTTCCAAAATTTATTTGAAACTGATTATTCTTACAGTGTGTCAAATTTAGATTCCAACGAACTAGTACGAAACTGGGATCTAACGACCATGACCTGGTTAAAATACTCTGTGACAAAGTATACATATGATGCCAGCAACAGAAGGGCTAAAGTGAATTATAGTACTTACGTTCCCGGTACAGGATTAGTACCATCTACTATGGATAGCAATGTCTTCGATTCTTATAACAACGTGATTATTTCTACAAGATCACTATATGATACCGGAAGCCATACTTACCAATTCTATAACCAACATGTTTGGAGCTATGACACCTCACGCCCTTTAGTACTTACATCTTATTCCTGGACAGGAACAGCATTTGCATCGCTTAACGGACAAGACAATCAAACTCATTGGCACTATGCACCTTATCTTTATATAACACCTCTTAACAAAGCAGTAGGTAGTTTTGATATCTTCCCCATCCCTGCACAAACAGTTTTAAATATCCGTATGAAATGGGATGAGCCACAACCATTTACTATAAGTATATATGATATGCAGGGGCGTATCTACATGCACAGTATGCAATCTGCAAATCCTGATTTTCAAAAGGCCATTCCTGTTGCAGGTCTACCCTCAGGTAATTATATAGTGCGCATAAAAGCCACTAACACTGATCTGAAAGGGCAGTTCACTATCTGCAGGTAAGAATATTACATTATAAAAAACTCCTCAATGAGGAGTTTTTTTTGTGCTCAGTGCCGACAAAATTGCATCGAAGGACTTTATATCTTCTTCTGTAGTATCAAAAGCACACATCAACCGCGCCTCATTTGTTGTATCCTTCCATATATAAAACGGAAATTTTTCAGCTAAAGAGGCTGCCCATTCCCTGGGTATTTGTGCAAAAACTGCGTTTGCCTGTACAGGTTTTGTTATAGTTATCTCCAGGTATTTAGAAATCGTTACGTACAATAGCTGTGCCATTTTATTGGCATGTATTGCTGCTTTTCTCCACAGTTCGTCGGTAAGCATGGCCTCAAATTGTGCTGCAATAAAACGGTTCTTAGATGCAAGCTGTATTACTTGCTTTTGTTTATAAGCAATATGCTCGGCAAGTGTTTTATTAAAGACCACTACAGCTTCTCCGTACATCATTCCACACTTTGTTCCCCCTAATGATAATATATCTATACCTGTATCTGTACTTATTTCTTTCAGGTTACAGTTCAGACTCGCTGCAGCATTAAAAAACCGGGAGCCATCTATATGCAAATACATTCCGTGCGTTTTTGCAAGTTGTGACAATTCACTTATTTCTTCTTTAGTATAAACAGTACCGTACTCTGTTGACTGTGTGAGTGATAACAATTTTGTTTGCGGATAATGTATATCGCCTTTGCGTATCAGCCGCTCCTGAATTACAGGTAGGTCCAGCTTACCATTACTATTGGTTTTGAGCGGGAAAAAACGGCAACCCGTAAATGTTTCGGGTGCAGAAGATTCGTCATTGTAAATATGTGAAATGTCTGCACACAATACTGCATTGTAAGATTGTGTAGCACTGCTAATGCTGAGCACGTTAGCGCCTGTGCCGTTAAATACAAAATATACATCTACATCTGCGCCAAAAACTTTTTTAAATAGCCGGGTTGTGCGCGATGTAATATCATCTGCTCCGTAAGAACGAGCATGTGCACGATTGGCCTTTTGCAGTGCGTCCATTACTTCAGGTAGCACACCTGCATAATTATCGCTAGCAAAACTTTTTAAAGAGGACATTGAATTCATTTAAGGCCCTAAATTTAAGTTTATTTCTTTTTAGCTTAGCAGTGAATATAGGTTTATGAAAAGATACCTGTTTTGCTTATGCATTGTTTTTTTCCCGGTTTTCTGCCTTGCGCAACATACCGTAAAGATCGTGCGGCTCTGGACAAAGCCACAGGTTCACCTGGTATATAAGCAATACGACGTTTTTTTTACGGTAAAAGATATTAATACCGCCATGAAATACCTGCACGATATACAGCCTGATGTGTACGACAGCACTTCGCATTTAGATACCAATAAGCTGTATTCAGTAGAGTTGGTAGAGGGGCGCGATATGGAATATATGAACCGGTTGCAGCCATTGCTGCAAAACGAGGTAGGTGCCTATTTATTATACAAAGGGCACGCATATATTCAAAACCATAAACATAAAGAAATAAAAACGATCATATGCAATGCTGGGCCTGTGGAAAATCGCGGTGGCATTTCTGTTGTAATGATTCACTTTTACGATGCAAAAACGAATGACGAAATATTTGCCGGCCTGATGAATGCGGACTTACAACATAGGTACTTAGAATTGTAAACTATTTATTCATTATAGCGTATTACCCTTCCGTCTTTAAAACGTATCCATCTATACCGGGAGTAACCCCACACTTCAATAGGTTGTTCCTTTATATATTGTACCTGTGTAGTGTGCACATTTCCCCATGCAGCAATGCACATATCTTTCGTCATATCAAGAACAATTTGTCTTTTAGCTATATACATCGCTGTGTCTTTCCCGTATTTTTTTACAAGCAGTATTAATTTGGCTGGTTGTGTTTTATATAGTGCTTCTACTTTTTTTCTCATCGCAATCAAAGAATCTCCTATCTTTTTTTCTCGTTTCATGTACGCATCTTGTTCGGGTTGTAAACAAAAGGCTGATAAGGTAAGCGGGTTATCGGGTATTACCATATTGCCCGGGTCTACCAATAATGTTCTATCGGCGGTGTCTGTCAATACCAATGCAAGTTGTGGAAAAACATGGCTGCGGATATTAAAAATGGTAACATCGGTGCAGGTAAATTCCTGCCCGGGAACAGATTCATGCGTGGTACCATCAAGATGATTATAATAAAATGCCTGTACATCATTATCATGCCTGATGTATAGTTTTTTATTCAGCAGTTTAGAACGCAGATATTTAATATAGCCTTTAAAACAAACCGTGTATGTGCGTATTCCTAATGAGTTTACATACCAATGCAGTATTTCTCCGTATGGATCTTTCAGCGTTAATTTAATTATGCAGGATCCGTCATTTAATGCAGAGTCCCGAGCTGCAACAATGGTAAATAGTTTGTCTTCAAATGCCGAGTAAGGCGAAAAAATAATGAACTGATTGCTGCCTGCGCCATTCATCATTAATAATGGCTTATACACATCTGTAAGTGTATCTGAAGAACGCAAGGATACTATTTTACCTGTATAAATATTAATAGCGCTCCAGCTGAATTTTTCAACCGATTCTTTATAATCGGGTGGAACAGCAGCTCTGATAGAACGTTTGCTATCAGAAATAAAGCCAACTAAAATCGTATCTTTTTCAGGTTTGTCTCCCTGGTACATCTGGTTCCTCGGGAAAAAATAGATCTCTGCACCTACGAGTGAATCGGTATGTGTATCGCAGGTTATCTGGTTAAAGTCAAAAGGAATATCATATGGCTGAGCCCGTTGTGCCAGCGATATAGTAGAAACAAATAATAAAGGGAGTACAGTGAATTTCATGATTAATATTACCAAAAAAATTGCAATATGCAGATAGCGGGAGTGTAAATTTTAATTATTCTTTCACACATTTCATCATGCAATCCCATAGTTTTTTGGCAGAAGCATCCCAATTAAATTTTTTAACCTGTTCAGCTGCTGCACTTATTAATTTTTGACGAAGCGCTTCGTCTTTATATAATAATTCCATTTTTGCAGCTATATCCTGAACGTCAGTTGGGTCAGCAAGCAAAGCGGCAGCACCGGCTACTTCCGGCATAGAAGACGTATTGCTTACAATAGCAGGTACTCCGCACTGCAACGCTTCTAATATAGGTATGCCGAAGCCCTCGAACAAAGAAGCATATACAAGCGCGTATGCTCCACCAATTATTTTCGACAAAGCATCCACATTCATATATCCTATCCATTTCACATCTTCTTTAAACTGCATGGTTGCACGCATTTCTTCCACTTCTTTATATTTCCATGCCAGCCTGCCTACTATTACCAGTTTCATATTGCTATGCCTTCGCCTTTTGAATGCAACAAATGCCTTCAACAGGTTAAGTATATTTTTCCTGGGGTGTAACGCTCCAGCAAATACAAAATACTCGCACCCTTCTGCGTATTCTTTTTTTACTGCTTCGCGTTCGTCCCAGTTCAATGGTTTGTATTCATCATGAGCACCATTAAATACAACATCAATTTTTTCAGGTTCAATTTTATATTGAGCTACAATATCTTCTTTAGAAAAAGATGATACTGTGGCTATGCGTTTTGCCTTGCGGGCAAACAAAGGTGAATATTGCTTCCAGTAAAAAAGATGACTGAGTGTGAAATGTTTAGGGTAATGTTCAAAAGCCAGATCATGTATTACAAGACAGGTAGGTACTTTTGTGCTTAAAGATAAAAAGCCATCCTGCGATAGAAAAAGGTCTGCTTTATACTTTCGCAGCATATATGGTATGCTCCATTCAAACCAGATATAAAAAAGTACGGGGTGCCTTGCTTGCGGATGCACCACAACAGGAGTAACATTGGGTGCAAATACAAAAGAGGGGTCATAAGGCCGGTCGAAGAAAAAAATGAACTCGTGTTCGGGGTGCGCACGTACTATACGGTCAAGTGTCTGGTGCGTAAACCATCCTATCCCTTCCAGTTTTCCTTTAATTAATAATCTTGTGTTTACAGCAATTCTCATACCTTGGCAACAAAAATATAATTTTACCCTTTTAAAGCCCCGCGAAAATAAGCAGTAATGCGCCGTTTTTTTGTAAAAAATATCTTGTTTATTCTTACCATTAATATATTGGTTAAGACCATATGGGTGTTTTTTATTGACAGAACAGTGCAAAACAGGGTTGGTCATGCTGCATATGGCACTTATGCCTCACTGCTTACTTTTAGTATTATATTTTCCATACTGCTCGATTTTGGACTAACCAGCTATAATACGCGTACTATATCTCAGGATCCGGAAAAACTGGCAGAGCTATTTCCCGATATGCTGTCTGCGCGCCTGGCATTGATATTGTTTTATAATATTATATCAGGGCTTATAGGCTGGTTGGCTGGCTACAGAGGTTGGGAATTAATGCTGTTATCAGGTGTATTACTGATACAAACACTTAATTCTTTGATCTTATTCCTGCGAAGCAATGTTGCCGCCTTGCAGCGTTTTAAAATAGATGGTATCCTGTCTATATCAGACCGACTGGTGCTGATACTCTTATGTGGCTTTCTATTATACTATCCTGCTACAGCCGTAAATTTTAAAATAGAGTGGTTTATAGCTGCGCAAATTGCATCTTATTTTATCGCTGCTCTGGTCGCATATTTTGTTTTGCGAAGTATTCATTTTATTCCTATCAGGCTCACCTTCCATCCAAAAAAAATATTTAAGATCGTAAAACAAACCTTTCCTTATGCGCTGCTCATATTCCTTATGTCGGTTTATATACGCAGTGATATGAACCTGGTGGAATGGATATGCGGAAAAAATGGTAAGGAGCAGGCAGGTATTTATGCAGCCTCCTACCGCTTGTTGGATTATTGTATTCAATATGGGGGCATGTTTGCTGTTATGCTGCTACCATTTTTTGGACGGCTGATCTCGCAAAAACAAGAGATACAGCCTATTATTCGTCTGTCTGTAAATATGTTGTTGCCCATATCATTTACTATAGCAATTGCATGTTTGTTTTTCGGTAACCATATTATGCACCTGTTATATAAACACGCGACAAGTTATGATGGTTATATTCTTGCCTGGTTAATGGCATGTTTTCCGGGTTGGTGCATTACATACGTCTATTGTACGCTACTCACTGCAAACGGTAATTTAATACTGCTGAATAAAATTGCATTTGCAGGAGTTGTAGTAAATATTTCTCTCAACTTATTTCTGATACCTAAATATATGGCGCTGGGTGCGGCCATCACTGCCTGTATCACACAAGCATTCGTTGCTGCGGCTTTTGCTTATTTTTCTTATAAAATATTCGGTCTTCCAAAAAATCTATTTTGGCTCTTATCCCATGTTGGATTTATAATTATTGCTTTAGTTACAGGATACTTGGTTAACATCCTGCTCTTAAATCCATTGCCTGCTTTGGCTTTATTTTGTGCAGTATGTGCAATATTCATGTTCATTTTCCGGTTTGTATCTGTTAAAAATATCCGGCAGCTATTAGAGCGACAATAAAAATAAGTGCTCTCTTTCTTACCTTTCGTGGCTTGATTTTTTAGTGTTTATCCCAATTATTATTAACACAAAATCATAAATTATGTCACGTAAGTATTCAAAAAAATCCGGCGAAAAAGTAGAAAGGGCCATGCGCGAGATGAAAGAAGGAAAATTAAAAAGTGGCCGTAGCGACAAAAAAGTTACGAATCCTAAACAAGCGATCGCCATCGGTTTATCTGAAGCTCGCGAGGAAGGTGATAAAGTGCCAGCGAAATCTGAAAGTGCCAGTGGTAAAAAAACCAAGGGTTCCGGTCATCAGCACGCATCACACAGACACCATGCTTCAAGATGACCCTTAATCACTTAGGCTTTGATTTTAAAATCCTCATAGGTTTTGAGGATTTTTTTACTTTTACATCAATATTTTTATCTATGAATAAACTTCTCATCTTGCTGGTTTTTACTACTGCTTTTTCTATTCCTTTACAGGCGCAAAAAGTTACTTATCGCGACCAGACAATTTACGTAGATGATGAACCTTATCTTATCATGAAAAAAAGCGGCACTTTTATGCCCAATTACAGCATTCAAACTCTCGATGGAGAGGAGTTTGCAATGGCGCGTTATGATAAAGTAAGTGGTACCGGGCAACGCTATATAATCACATTTGTTTCAGACGGGCAAAGGGGCGGGATGCGTTATGATATTTCATTTGGAAAAAAGCTGGCAAAGGAACTGGTTGAAAGCCATGTTGTAAAAAACGCAAAATTTAATCCAGATGGGGAGAAAAGGTTTTTGCTTGCTAATCCTATGCCTGGCGCCAATACCACAACAAACAATACTACCAACACAAGCAACGAAACAACCATTGTGCATGACGGTGTGGAGCGAGATCATTCACAGCCTATTTATATTCAAGGGCTAAATATTACACAAGCCGGAATAACAATAGGCACTTACAAAACAAAAACAAGTGCTACTGATGGTAAAATAAATAATATCCTGTCATTCTACCTACCTGACGGAACCAAAGTAGCTGAAGCAACTGTTAACCAAATGGGAGGTAATTGTAAAATAACAACCCTGAAGGACAATAAATTAAGAACTATAAATATTACTGTCACTGCCGATTTCGATCAGGCTAAAGAGGTTGCTAAATATTTATCTGAGCATTATTATTTGTAAACTAGATCAAATACACTACTAATCCGTCTCTCAGCTTTGGCTCAAACCAGGTGCTTTTAGGTGGCATTACATTACCACTGTCTGCAATGTCAAAAAGCTGTTTGATGCTAACCGGGTAGCATGCAAATGCAGCAGCCATATCCCTGCTTTTTACTCTTTTTTCCAGTTCTGCCATACCACGTATACCGCCTACAAAATCTACACGCTTATCTGTGCGCGGATCGTGTATGGCTAATAATTTTGACAAAATATTATTTTGCAAAATAGTGACGTCAAGTACGCCAATAGGATCATTGGTGTAGCTCCCCGGTTTGGCAACTAATTTATACCATGCATCTTCTATAAACATTCCAAATTCATGCAGTTGTTTGGGTTTGTAGGCTTCATCTCCTAAGCGGAATATTTCAAAATCTTTCTCCAGTGCTTGTATAAACTCTTGCGGAACCATATTGTTCAGGTCCTTTACCACTCGGTTATAATCCATTATCTGCAATTGACTGGCGGGGAATATGCAGGTAATAAAATAATTAAACGATTCATCCCCGGTTATTGACAATCCGTTTTCACGCATTTCCATACACACCTTATACGCAGACGCGGCCCGGTGATGCCCGTCTGCTATATATGTGCAGGGGACTTCATTTTCAAAAAGATAAGATATGCGTGCTTCTTTAGAATAATCATTCATCACCCATACTGTATGTTGTATTCCGTCCGGAGCTGTAAAATCATATTCTGGTGTATTATTCTTTTTCCAGTCTTCAATGATCGTTTGTACTTCGCTGTGGTCGTTATATGCAAGAAACACTACGCCTGTTTGCGCTTTGGTTGTTTTTATATGGTTGATCCTATCCTGTTCCTTTTCGGGGCGCGTAAATTCATGTTTTTTAATAATGCCGTTTATATAATCGTTTATAGACGAGCCGCACACAAGCCCTGTTTGTTCACGCCCATTCATCACTTGCTTATATATATAATAACACGGGTCACTATCCTGTGTCATTATATGTTGCACCATCATATCATCCAGGTTTTCTTTGGCCCGGTCGTAAACCGCCTGGCTATGCACGTCCACACCCTCAGAAAGATCGATTTCAGAACGTGTAACATGATAAAAATTGTACGGGTTGTCTTTAAATTGTCTTGCCTCAGCCACACTTACTACATCATACGGCAATGTTGCCACTTTTGATGCTAATTCTTTTTTGGGTCTCAATCCTTTGAAAGGAATAATTTTTGTCATTTTATATTATTAATGGGTGTCGTTATAATATCACACTGTTGGTTTGCCTTCAAATTCCTGCATTACCTGTACCAATTTTTTTACATGGCTCAATTGAACTGCGTTGTACAATGATACCCTGAATGCACCTGCCAGCCTATGGCCAGTAATGCCTGTAATATTTCTTTTAGTACAAAAATCTAAAAAAAGTTTTTCATCTCTTTTATATTTTGTAGTAAAGCATATGTTCATCATACTTCTGTCTTGTTTTCGCGTCACTGTAAGCTTGAATTTTGAATTGCGCTCCAACTCATTATACAACAGCTTTGCTTTCTCTGTATTTTCTTTTTCAATTGCCTGTATGCCTTTTGCTTTTGTCCACCGTAACATAAGCAGGGCTGTATATACTGCGTATATGGGTGGTGTATTCAGCACCGAATCTTTTTCTGCATGTGCCCTGTAACTCAGCATCGGGGGCAATGTTCTGCGACTATGTTGCAGTAAATCTTTATGAATTACCGCCAGTGTCGCGCCTGCGGCTCCTAAATTTTTTTGTGCTACTGCATAGAACATCGAATATTTTGAATAATCCCTTTCTAAAGAAAAAATATCACTGCTCATATCGCAAATAAGCGGAACATTACATTCCGGCGTTTCTTTCATCTGTGTGCCATAAATAGTATTATTACTGGTATAATGAACATATGCCAGTTCCTTAGAAATATTCGTCGGCCATATGGGAAGATGGTTATAGTTATCTTCTCTCGATGTAGCTAATATTTGCGCATTGCCATAATGCGTTGCATATTCAAATGCCTCTTCAGCCCAATGCCCGCTTACAATATAACCGGCACTGTCTTGCTGACTCATAAAATTCATAGGCACCATGCAAAATTGCAACCGGCCGCCACCGTGCATCCAAAGCACTTCATAATCATCATCCAATCCACACAGTTCTTTTACCAATTGCCTGCTCTCTTCGTTTATGGCGTCATATTCCTTACCCCTATGTGGTATTTCTAAAATTGAAAGCCCGCTATTGTCATAAGCAAGCACCGCATCAGATGCATGTTCCAGCACTTCATGTGGCAACGCAGCAGGCCCTGCATTAAAATTCACTTTTCGTCTCATTGTCAGTTATTTTCTTCAGCAATGGTAGTTACACCACCACTCACTGCAAATTTCATTGCTTCAGCCGAGGTCATTTTAGTAACCGGTTTTATTTTTTTTGCATCTACAATTACCACCCATCCCGAAATGGCATAAGAGTGTGGCAGGTATACCGCTACTTTATTTGCCATACCCAGGTGCGACATGTCCTGCTGTGTCATAAAACCAATTCGCCACATTTCCGGTGTTTCATTTGTTAGCACCCATACCGGTTTATTGAAACGTTTCTTGTCTCCAACAAAAGAAGACACCATATCTTTTACTGAACTATATATAAATTTTATTCCCGGAGTTTTTTCAAGTAAGTGCCCAAATGCGTCAAACAGCCAACGGCCTAAAAAAAGCCTTGTGCCCAAATAACCAACTGTTGTTACAAAAACAATAATGATCACAAAACCCAACCCACGAGGTACGTAAGGTACCAGGCTGTCTATTTTGTCAAAAACAGTGTAAATAAGTAAAGCGGTTATAGCCAGCGGGCTTAACAGTAACAATCCCTGCAAAAAAGACCTGAATAATATTGCCGCAAAACGACGCATAAGAATCTTTCAGATTATGCGATAAAGGTACATTAATGGCAGTTTCCAAGAGTTAAAATCTGTTTTCTTCTTAAAACCTTATGAAAATGATAGCATTATAGAAATACTGTGCTTCTTTCCCATTTGCATAGGTCTTTATTATATTTGCTATCGCCATTTGTATAGCATGAAATATTCCTTATCTCATACACTCCTTCTTTTCTTGCTGATATTTGGTCACATCTTATACGCGCAGCCAGGTGCAGGCTTTGGTATAGAAACAAATGCAATTGCAGGAAAAGTATTGAAGCATAGTGTAAAATTTACACTGCCGATTCCTTCTGTTAGCACGGCTTATGAAATTAATTTTCAATGGCAAACACATGGAACAAAAGAATGGCAGCAGAGAGTGCGCTTTCCTATGTGGGGCATTGGACTTACTTATACCGATTATGGTCTTGACGCTGTTTATGGCCGGGCATTAGGTATTTATCCAAATTTGCAAATGCCGCTTATAAAAAGGAAAAATTGGGAGTGGACCTTGAGGGCTGGTTTTGGTCTCGGCTATATATCCACCCACTATAGCCACTACCCGGCTTGGGATACAGTGAATGTAGCTATGTCGAGTAATATCAACAATTTCAGTTTATTCATGACCGACCTACGCTATCATATAAATACTCATTGGGACGCGCAGATCGGGTTGAATTACAGCCATATTTCAAACGGCACTTATCATGTACCTAATCTCGGTGTGAACATGTATGGCGCCCATATTGGTTTAAGATATTTTCCTGTTACGTCCAGGCCGCAAAAAACAATACGCGATTTAAAACCGCTTTCTAAACGCTGGCTTGTACAAGGGCGTTTCAGTATGGGGTTCACACAGTATGGACCCCCGTTAGGGCCTACTTATAAAATTTATTTGGCCACTTTGTATGTAAGTAAGCGGTGGGCAAGTAAAAACAAAGTATATGCAGGGCTCGATTATTCTTACCACCAGGATATTTATGCATTTCTAAGAAACAATGAAATAGATCCCGGGCAGGAAGCACAAAACTCATGGAAAGGTGCAGTGCTGGGCGGAGCCGAATTTGGCGTTGGTTGTTTTGGCA